>Ga0209575_10000910_pt1 | contig 14136 bp, 10 predicted proteins | sample Medcelwee11metaG_FD_187172 | JGI IMG/M metagenome (GOLD analysis project Ga0209575, IMG submission 187172) | Freshwater pond sediment microbial communities from the University of Edinburgh, under environmental carbon perturbations - Medium... | ecosystem: Environmental > Aquatic > Freshwater >...
TGCTTCATTGAAAGTCAGTGGAGCCAAACCCGATGAAATATCTCCCAGAACCTCGACAAAGATTCCTCCCAGCCCGCAAAGAATAATATGCCCGAAACGGGGTTCATACTTCGCTCCTATAAACAGTTCGGTGCCGGTAAGCATCTTTTGAACAAGGACACCCTTAACACCTTTGATAGAGATCATCCTGTTAAATTCAGCCTCAAGGTGAGTCTTCGATTTAATATTGAGTGTTACGCCTCCAACATCTGATTTATGAACAGGACCTACAACTTTCAATGCTAATGGAAATCCAATTTTTTCTGCAAGTAGGGCAAGTTCCTTTTTGGTCTTTACCACAACTTCCGGAACAGTTGGGATACTCGCAGCAGCCATAAGTTTCTGAATTACATCAGGGTCAAGATACCCATCCGGAGCATTTTCTATAATCTTACGTATCAGAGGCACATCGATATCCCTGAGAAATATTTCTTCATCAGCAGGAAGCGGGGTGTTTGAAATCTTTGTTAGTGCCTTTCCAAGGACAACCTCATCAGGAAAGTTTACATGCCCTTTTCCAAGGAAATATTGAAGTTCGGCATGAGAACTTTCAACAGATGGAAGGATCGGATATAACGGTTTATCGCATTCACCTATCTTCTTATGTAAAAGATCGTAAATCTGAGTCATATCGTTCAACCCATTGCTCCCGAAAATAACTGTCATTCCATCTATCTGAGGCATCTTCTTATCAACATATTCAATAACCTGATCAAGTTGTTCATTTGTTGCTGTTGCAATCATGTCGATCGGATTAACTGCTGAAGCACCCGGATTCATCATTGCCAGAAGTTTATCGTGGTGTTCACCGGATATTTTAGGAATATTCATCCCTCCGGCTGATAATGAATCTGTCAACATTACAGCCGGACCGCCAGCATGAGTTATTATTGCTATATTCCTTCCTTTCAGGTGTTTATAAAAGAATACTGATGCAACAGTTGTGAGTTCTTCACGGCCTGAACATCTGACGATACCAGCCTTCCGGAAAAGGGCTTCCACAGCAGAATCGGATGATGCCATTGCACCTGTATGCGATGATGCCGCTCTGCTTCCTGCTTCACTTGTTCCGGCTTTTATAGCTGCAATCCTGCACCCTTTTCTTATCAGGGAAGAAGCATGATGCAGAAGCTTATCAGGATCATTAATACTCTCAACATAAATTAGTTTAATATGTGAACTTACTTCCGGATCAAAAGTATTATCCCAATATTCAAGGACATCCTCAACGCCTGTCTGTGCACTGTTTCCGACTGAATACACACTTGAGAAATGCACTCCTTTGGGTATCGCTGATTCGAATATAAAAACTGCTGTGGCTCCTGAGCCTGAAACAAAATCACAGCCGTTTTTATTAAGCCCCGGGACTGGTGTTGTAAAAACCCCACTGTAGGTCGGTGTAATAACTCCTATGCAGTTTGGACCGATAAGTGTTCCTCCTGAATCGCTTATAAGGGTTGCAATCTCTTTTTCAAGTTTCCTGCCATCTTCACCTGATTCACTGAAACCAGCTGAAATAATTATGAAGGCTTTTGTACCCTTCTCCCTGACAAGAAGTTCAACAGCCGGAAGACAATATTTTGCCTGGATTGCAAGTATAGCCAGATCAGTAGGTGGTATATCTTTGAGGTCTCTGTAAGATCTGACACCCTGGATGTAATCCTGCTTTGGATTTACTACATAAAGGGAACCTGCGAATTTACCATCTATAATATTCTTCAGGATTTTTCCGCCCGGCTTAAAAAGGTCTTCAGATCCTCCGACAACAACAATGCTGTCCGGATTAATTAATTTATTGTTTATCATTTTTCAAAATAAGGTGAGGAATGAATTATCGAAAAATAATCCTTTATGCAGAAGATCCTACAAACCGTAAAACCACTTCAGAAAACCGACATTCTGAGCGACGACGTACAAAAAGAGTTCTGATTTATAACTACTTAAACAAATCATATTCTTGACTAACGACAAGGCAATATAATAAAAATTAATAGTACAAAACAAAACACTTATCATATTAAACATTCTCCTGAGATTCCCGGTTATAATGTTTAATTATAAAAGTTAAATTTGCGTTTCATCAGTTTTTAATATCAACCACAATAAATTATTTTATGAATATCCTCCGCTCCTCGTTTTTTCTGATTTATTTTTTCGTAACGCTCTCAATATCTGCGTATTCCCAATATACAGATATTGACACAGATGGTCCAGGTTATGCAGAGAGTTGCACCAGCATAATGGTAGGAAGGCTTGCCTCTGCTGATGGATCTGTTATGACTTCACATACCTGTGATGGTAATTACCGGACATGGGTTGAAATATATCCTCACTCAAAAAATGAAAAAGGTTCTATGCATCAGGTATATTGGGGAACACTCCATACAGAGGAGGCGTGGGATATGAGTAAGGTAACCAGAAAAGGAGAAATTCCTGAAGCTGATGAGACCTATGCATTTCTTAACACTGCATATCCCTGCCTGAATGAAAAGCAGCTTGCTATAGGTGAAACAACAATATACGGGAGGCAGGAACTCATTAATAACGATGGACTATTCCTGATCGAAGAGCTTGAAAAAATTGCACTTCAACGATGCAGTACCGCCCGTGAAGGTATAGAACTTATAGGGAAACTGGCTGAGGAGTATGGTTATGCAGATCTTGCAGAATGCATAACCCTTGCAGACCCAAAAGAGGTCTGGCAGCTTGAAATTGCAGGTTCGGGGAAAGGGAAACCTTCGGCAATCTGGTGTGCCCAGAGAATACCTGACGACCATGTTGGTATTGCAGCCAACATACCAAGGATATCAGATGTTGATTTTAATAATGCAGATTATTTTATGTACAGCACAGATATTCAAAAGGTTGCAAAAAAACTTGGTTACTGGGATGGGAAAGAACCATTTAAATTCTGGAAGATTATCAACGGTAAAAAACCTTTTGCAATACGTGAGTTTTTTGTATTAAGCACTCTTGCTCCCGCTCTTAACCTCAGTATGGATGCAGAAGAACTGCCCTTCTCAGTAAAACCGGAAAAGAAGCTGTCTGTCAGTGATGTAATGAAATTCTTCAGAGAGACTTATGAAGGGACACCCTATGATATGTCTAAAAACCTGGTATTAAGTGTAGCAAAAAAGGATGCAAACGGTAATGATATAGAAGAGAAAGCAAAAAGTCCGGCCATAAACAACTGGATGAACAATGATCTGCGAACCCTATTGAATGAGATAAAACCAGGAATTGTAGAACGTCAGAGGACAATTGCGATTGCTGCCTGTTCCTATTCACATGTAATACAATGCCGAAGCTGGCTACCAGATGAGGTTGGCGCAATTGCCTGGTTCTCCTTCGACAATCCGGGAGAAAGTCCACGGATCCCTGTCTTTTCAGGTGTTCTTCAATTACCCGCTTCATTCAGTATCTGTGGTCAGCAGCGTTACAGAACCGATGCTGCAATATGGTCATTCAGAGAGGCTAATAAACTTGCAGCCGTAAACTGGTCAAAAAACAGGGAGATGATTGAAACAGCTGTGAATGAATATGAAATCAAGGCAATTACTGAACTACCGCTTATTGAGAAGAGTGTAACTGATCTGGTTGAACAGGGAAAAAATGAAGAGGCTAAGAAATATGTTACAGAGTACACGAACAGCTTTGCCCGCTCGGCAATGAAGAGATGGGAAGAGATGAAGGTGACACTGTGGGGAATGTATGGCAGGGGGTTCTGAGGATTCACCAATACAATGATGCAAAAGCACATAGAAAAGAAAATGGACATAAAAGATTTCCTTAAAAAGGATTCCATATCAAGGGAAGAAATCGTCAGACTGCTTCAGACAGAAGGTGAAGAGAGGAACCTTCTTTTCAGAAAATCAGCTGAAGTAAAACAAAAATTTATTGGGAATAAAGTGTGGCTCAGGGGACTTATTGAATTTTCGAATGTATGTGGGAAGGATTGTCTCTATTGCGGTATCCGAAAAGGGAATAAGAACCTTAAAAGATATAACCTCACTGACGATGAGATACTTGAGTCTGCACAGTTTGCTTATGAAAACCATTATGCATCTTTGGCACTGCAATCAGGAGAGATCGAAAGCAATGCTTTTACAGAGAGGATAGAAAACCTCCTTCATAAAATAAAAGAATTATCAAAAGGAGAAATCGGAATCACATTATCGGTCGGAGAACAGGAACCTGAAGTTTACAAAAGATGGTTTGATGCCGGAGCACACCGGTATCTTCTTAGGATTGAAGCTACGAACAGCGAACTCTATAAAAAGATTCATCCAAATGATAATAAACATGATTTCGGAAGAAGGCAGGAATGCCTTAAGAATCTCCAGGATATCGGCTACCAGACGGGCACAGGAGTAATGATCGGATTGCCATTTCAGACTACTGAAGATCTGGCCGGTGATCTTATTTTTATGAGAGATTTTAATATCGATATGTGTGGTATGGGACCATTTATTGAACATGCCGATACTCCGCTGATAAATTATTCCGGAACACTTTTGCCTCTCAAAGAAAGATTCGACCTGACACTTAAAATGATTGCTATCCTGAGAATCATGATGAAAGATATAAATATAGTTGCTGCTACAGCTCTTCAGGCAATAGATCCGATAGGGAGAGAAAAGGCAATTAAAATCGGGGCCAATATCCTGATGCCTAATATCACACCAGGAAAATACCGCGACAGCTATAAACTATATAACAATAAGCCCTGCACAGACGATTCTGCTGAAGATTGCCAAAGTTGCCTGGAAGCCCGTATCTCGCTGGCTGATGCTGAGATTGTTTATAATGAATGGGGTGATTCAAAGCACTATGAAAGGCGCAAAGGCATAAAGGCATAAAGGCGTAAAGGTTAAAAAACCATTTTCCTTACATACACATTTTTTATCGCACGAAGATCTTTTTCAAGCAGGTCTCTCTGCTTGTTATCGCCCTTTAATTCGAGTATTATCAGGCCGGCTGGCTCGCCAAAGAAATTTTCGTTAACTCCCAGCCGGGTCCGTATATTACAACCATAAGTTGTCAGTAATTTCTGAACCGATTTAATGATATCAAAATTTCTTTCAACCAGTATCCCAAGTATTTCTGTAACTCCGACTTTATAGATTTCTGAATTTTCAGATTCTTCAGTAAAAATCATTTCCCTGATAATGATACCTCCAATTGATTCAAGGTCATTATGAAGTTCTTCTGATTCTGCATGATCGTCTTTCAGATGAAGAATAAGAAATGCTTCACGGCTGCACACGTGATCAGAAACCTCATGAAATCCCAGACGTGAGGTGATTACAGATGCGTGTTTAGATAAAATCTCCTGCGTCAGACCAGCTTCTTTTATCCGGTCAATGATCTTGATTCCAAGTACTTTTATCATAGGGCTGAAATTGAATTATAAATAAATATACATTCGTTTACCGGTAGCCGGTAGCCACTAAAAATACAGATCCCTCTCCCCCTTTTTAATTCTCTCCAGCTTCTCCCTGGTATTCGCCATAACTTCCGGTTCGAGCTTTTGAAGGTTCTTTTCAATAACAAGCCATCCTTTTTTTGCTACATCCTCAGTAGCATAATCACAGATGTACTCAGAGAGTGTAAGAAGGGCATTTGGTGTACAGAAACGCTTTATAAATCCGGGGACAGAGAATTCCATAAAATGTTCTCCCGTTCTTCCCATCCTGTAGCATGACGTACAAAAGGAAGGAATATAATCGTTTGACAGGAGTTCGTCAATGACGTCGGCAAGAGACCGTGAATCACTGATTTTGAATTGTTCGCGGTTGAGATTCTGAACTTCATTCTGAGAGTCGGAATAAGAACCCAGTTCGAGTTTTGTTCCGCCATCTATCTGTGAAACGCCATACTGCATCACCTCCCTCCGGACGTCAGGAGATTCCCGTGCGGTTAAAATGAGTCCGGTATAAGGTACAGCAAGTCTCAGGATTGCAACAAGTTTTTTAAAATCCTCATCGCTGGTCTGATACCGTCCGTCAATATTAAGGCTAAGGGCATCTTTAATGCGTGGAAATGAAATAGTATGAGGTCCTACATTATAACAGGCTTCAAGGTGGTTTGTATGCCTGAGCAAACCCATAACTTCGAACCGCCAGTCGTAAAGGCCGAACAATGCACCGATGCCAACATCATCAATGCCAGCTTCCTGTGCCCTGTCGAGTGCAGTGAGGCGGTAATCATAATCTCTTTTCTTTCCCCCGAGGTGGTATAGTTTATAAGCCTCTGGATGATATGTTTCCTGGAATACCTGATAGGTTCCAATACCTGATTCGCCAACAGTTCTGAATCCTTCAATATCGAGTGGAGCTGCATTTATGTTCACCCTGCGTATCTCGCCGTGACCCTTTTTGACACCATAAACAGTTTTCACTGTTTGAGCAATATATTCAGGTGAATAATCCGGATGCTCCCCATAGACCAATATAAGTCTCTTTTGTCCGTTATCTTCAAGAGCTTCAACTTCTTTAATTAACTCCCCATTCGTTAGTGTTTTACGGACAGCCTCTTTATTTGAAATCCTGAAGCCGCAATACTGGCAGTTATTGGTACACTTATTCCCAACATAGAGGGGTGCAAAAAGGACAATCCTGTTACCATATACCTTTTCTTTTAATTCCTTTGCGCCCTCTCTTATCTCATCAAAAAGATCTGTTCCAACAGAATTGACAAGAACCGCAGTCTCTTCCATAGTAAGCCTGTTCTTTTCCAGAGATTTTGAAATTACATCTCTGACCCGCTGTGTATCAGGTTTTGTATTATTGATAAAATCCCATATTTCTTCAGTATCAATGAATGGTTTCATTCTCTGATCGGGGATCTTCAGTTTTTCGGGTGAGAAACGCATAAAACAACAGATTAATAAGATTACAAAGGTACGCAGAAAAGAGGAAAAAAAAGATGATTGTTATCAATAAATAAGCTCGGATATCTGGGCCTTTGCAACTTCAAGCCTGTTACTGATCTTTGTATCAGTTAAACATACTGTTCCATATACCATTTTATGGAACAGTATAAAAGATTTCTTACCTGTGAATTGTTCCTCATTTTCAAAAAAATGTACTATCACCTCGGCTCTTTCACCATGTACCATGCAAATAACTGCCATTCCTTTAGAGTTCAGATGATCTCTGACAATCGAAACTGCATAAACGCCAGTTGCAGGCAAAATTTTACACTCTTCGGAAACAGGTATTTTGCAAAAAGAAATTGAACCTGCAGGTTCGCACTTTTCAGGGATACCCAATATCATATAGTAATGATCGAGATAGGCATTTGCCCTCTGAATATACCCTTCAATGATTGCTTTTCTTATCCTTGTCGAGCTAACAGTTTCATGCTGAACCTCCTGCTCCGGTATCTCTTCAGCCTCAAAATTATACTTTTCCCTCCAACCCCATAATTGCCTGTAATCGCCTTCTTTATTAAAGCCGAAGTGATGATTGAAACCGGCTACTATAACTTTTGCCCTGAGTTTCTCATGAAGATAATCCCTGACAAACTCTTCGCTAGTCGTTTTTGAGAATTCTTTTGTAAACCTGACAATAATTACATTATCGAGTCCTGATTTTCTCAGAAGTTCAAGTTTCTCCTCCTGAGCGTTGATAAGTTTAAGATCTTTCCCGGCAGTTTCGGGGTAAAGGACTTTTCTTGGGTGCGGATCAAATGTAATAAGAACCGATTCACCATCATATTTTTCAGCCAGCATTTTAAGCCTGGCAAGTATTGTTTTGTGTCCGATATGTACACCGTCGAATGATCCTGTTGTCACAACCGGATTTTTAATCCCGGTTGCTTCTTCAAATCCCCTGAAAATTTTCATTTTGCATCCGGAGAATTATAGCATATTCTCCTTTACAAAAAATGCAACCTTCTCAATTGATGTTATCATATCATACTCTTCAAGAAATACCCATGAAGGTACATTGAGAGGAATTGTTGTAAAGTTGAGGATCCCTTTTATTCCAAACCGAACCGTATCTGCAGCAATCTCTTTTGCAAAATCCGGAGGAACAGTCATTATTGCAATCCTGATATCAAGCTCTTTAATGATCTTTTCCATTTCACTGTAAGGATAGCACTTAACACCTGAGATGACTTTATTAACCTTCTGAGGATCGTTATCGAATGAAGCTACGATATTAAGTTTCGATCTTTTACCCTTGAAATAACCAGCTACAGCCCTGCCGAAATTTCCAATCCCTATGATTGCAACATTCAGGCTCACTTCTGAATCGATAATATTTCCGATAGTATCGATCAACTCCCTGACATCGTAGCCTTTACGCTGGACCGATGAATATCCAATAAGCATCAGGTCGCGTCTTACCTGTACTGCTGTAATATGCAGACGGGCTGCCAGATCATGAGAAAAGATGAAATTCTTCTTTTCATTCAGACATCCCAGAAGTGTTCTTCTGTATTCGCTCAGTCTTTCAACTGTTTTACCGGGTAGTTTCATAATCATCAGGATATGTTAATAGGTTTTTTTGGTAATCTGATTGTAAATATTGTCCCAACATCTGGAGTACTATCAACTTTGATTGTTCCATGATAAAGTTCGACAACTTTTTTAACAATTGATAATCCGAGCCCGCTGCCGGAAATATTCCTGGTTTTCTCATTTTTGATCCTCACAAATTCAGTAAAAAGGTTTTCCGAGTCTGTTTTTGTTATGCCGATACCTGTATCCGAAAATATAAGAATCGCATCTGTATCTGAACTATCAATAGTTATGTCGGCTTTCCCGCCAAATTTATTATATTTTACTGCATTCGAAATAAGGTTATTAAAAACAATTTCCATATCATCAGGATCAGCCATGATCACTACATCCGATCTGATTTCCAGGTTAATAGCAACCTCCATCTGGATTGCGTAGGGTTGAACAGTCACTATTGCACCGGAAGCCACCTCTGCCAGGTTAACTTCCTGTATCTTTTCTTCCTTCCTTTCAAGTCGAATCTTGGTAAAATCGAGCAGGTCCATGATAAGATTTCTCATCCCCTGTATCCTTTGAAGGGATCTGTCGATATGTGTTGCATAATCATCAATCCTCTCGCCTGCCTGCTTTTCCTGCATCATTCTCAGGTAACCTTCAAGAGCATTAAGAGGAGCTTTCAACTCATGGGAAAGTACCGATAAAAACTGGTATCGTACCTTTTTTCCCTCCTGCTTCAGCTTGTGTGTTATCCGCTTGAGATAAAGTTGTTTTGTAAGGTTCTCAATACTTGATTTTAGCTCCTGAGGTGTAAATGGTTTGGGAATAAAGTCAGTGGCTCCGTCACGTGTTGCCCTAATTGCAACATCCAGCGAAGCATAAGAGGTGATCATCGCTACCATAATATCATATTTTCTCTCGCGCACATGTTCCAGCACATCAACGCCCTGGATACCCGGTAATTTATTATCAAGCAGGAGTATATCAGGTTTGTCGCGTTCTATAATTGCAAGTCCATCCTCGCCTGTGGGAGCTTCAAGTATTTCAAAAGTATATGCCTCATCCATAAATGGATAGGTAACCTGAAAATCTCGCAGGATGCGGGCTACTCCTGAACGGATCCCGGGCTCATCATCAACGACTAGTACTTTTAAAACTGCCATTTTATAGTTTTAATAGTTTCATGATCTCCTGATCGAGCTGCTCAGGTCTGATTCCTTTCTCAAGATAGAGGTCTGCCCTAATCCATGATTTTTCTTTTTCAGAATCAATACTGAACGACATGCCTGTCTCTCGCGATACTGCTGTTGCCAGTATAACCTTTATATCAGGGTACCTTTTCTTGATTTTATAACACAGAATGAATCCGCTGTCGTCGTTTTCCATCATGAGATCAAAAATTGCCAGATTTGGTTTAAACTTTAAAATTACGGATTCCGCTTCTGCCTGGCTCTCCACAGCAACCGTTTTGTAACCTGCCTTTCCCAGATTGGTAACAGTCTGAAAAAGGTAATCGGGATCATCGTCTGCCACCAAAATCGTAATATCACTTTTATTCATCTTTATGCAAATTTCTGATATTTCGTTTATTCCGTAAAATTAAATGATAAATATGAGTTATTGATAATTTGTTAGTATTGGTGCTCGGTGCTTGTTCCTCGGTACTTGTTGCTTGGTGCATCTGTTTAATTATCTTATCGTTATGAGTGCAAATTGCTATTCTTTCCTTCTGGGCAGGACAATCTTAAATTTAGTGCCTGTTGTTCCTTTGTCAGGGTCTCTATTTGATTCCACGAATATTTGTCCTTTATGCATCTTAACAATACCATAGGCAGTTGCCAGGCCAAGTCCTGTACCATGTCCAAGTCCTTTAGTTGTAAAAAACGGCTCAAATATTTTTGCCTTATCCTCCTCTTTGATTCCTGTTCCCGTATCTCCTACAGTTATGCTGACATCGCCCAGAGTATCTTCAAGCAATAAATATATTTCTCCGCCTGCAGGCATGGCATCAATTGCATTTTTAAGAAGATTGGTAAGAACCTGTAACATCTGTTCTGAATCAAGCATTGCTTGCGGATTGGTTGTATGGTCAGAAATATTTATCTTAACCTTTTGAGGAACAATAATACTTTCAAGGCTGTGATTGACAAGCTCTTTAATATTTACAAGCTGATGGTTTACCTGGTTTTTCCTTGCAAAATTAAGTAACCCGGCGACAATTTTTTTACACCGGCCTGCCTGTTCAACAATCAGTTTTAGGTCTTCTCTCACAGGATCATCTGTAGTACTTTCTTCGAGGAGAATATTACTATACATAATTACCACACCTAGAGGATTATTAAGTTCATGGGCTATTCCTGCAGAAAGCTGTCCCATGTGTGCCAGTTTCTCCGATTGTTTCAGTGCCTGTTTCATGGAACTTAGCTTCTCGTTTGAAAGAGCCAGATCTTTAACTGATTTATGCAATTTTTCAATAGTATATGGCAGGCACATTTCAACTTCTGCCAGACCTTTCTTAATTGCAATAGCATGCTCGACACAGCTTTCATAACCACAGGCACCACAATCGAGTTGGTCTTTCTTTGTCTTCTTGCCCATTGAAAAAAGAACATCGTTGATATCCTTTTCATCCGGAATATTACTCTTTGTATCTTCAGCCCTGTGACGTATAGAGAGGTCCATATCTGAAAATCCTTCGAATGCCTTCTTCCATGAATCCTGATCAAACTCTATCATTTTATTTGAAGCATAAGTACTTACAAGTGCTCTCCTGTTGTACTGCTTTCCGTTTTTCGATAATCCGGGGCCCATAATACAACCCTCACAGCATAGTAATTCCATATGCTGGTTCTTAATCAGTCCGGCTTCATACTCCTTTAATGCTTCCTGAAAACCAATTCTTCCTTCAGCGGCAATAATATTTCCGGTTATTGCATCATCGTTTATATTTGCTGTCTGAAGCAGCCCTCTTGTAACCGGGAATATAGCTCCCCTTCCACCTTCAGGAGGATCAAAATCTGCAGGTGTACTATTTGAGTCAGATATACCAAGTTGATCGAACATTTCTCTCAGTTCAGTAAAAGTTATTGCTTCATCTATTTCGCTGCTTTCTGCTTTTTTTGCAACACAGGGGCCAATGAAAACGACTTTTGTATCATTCCCGTACTTTTGACGGACGACTCTGCCCATAGCTACCATAGGCGATACAATAGGTGCAAGCTTGTCCGTGAGTTGCGGATGATATAATTTAATATAGTTTACTATTGAAGGACAATCTGAAGAAATGTAATATTCTCTGCAGTCAGTAACCAGTGTCTTATACCTGTCGGCAACAAGATCTGCTCCAAAAGATACTTCTGTTACATATTGAAAGCCAATTGCCTTTATCATTCCAATAAGTATCCTGTGATCTGCCATTTCTGAAAATTCGGCTGGAAAGCTTGGAGCTATCATAGCTGCTACCTTTTTTTCATTCTCCAGGAGTTTCCGAACTCTGTCGGTGGTATTAAGAAAAACCTTGGCACCCTGGCTGCACACTTTCGTACAGTTACCACATGCAATACATCTTTCAACTATCACTTCAGCCTGGCCTCCGACAATACGTATAGCCTTGGCAGGACACTCCCTCACGCATGTATAGCATGTACGGCAAAGCTCTTTTATTGTGTATACCAACATTTTTCCCTGGTTAATTGGCCAATTATTCGTTACTCGTTGCTCGTTGCTCGGTACCTGGTAATTTATAACAAAACATTTCTTTTTTCAAAATGAGTATAGAATATCTTCTTATCTTCTTTTTCACTGTTTTCTTTAATAATCTTTCCATAAAGGTTTATCAACACTGGCGATTTGCAGGGCAGGCTGATTGCATCTGCTTCATCAGCCTGCCAGATTACTTTCGCACGGTTTTTACTGTCATCCTTTGAGATATTGAATGGCAGACCTGCTCCGTTAATGCATCCTCCCGGGCATGTCATTACTTCAATAAGAGAATATTTTTTACCGGAAGCTATGGATAACCTCAATTTTTCAAGCCCGGTAAGTCCATCCACAACAGCCACCAAAACCTCATAATCACCAATCATGAAAGATGATTCTCTGAATGAACCTCCGGAACGAAGTTTTTTAAAAAGCTGTTTATCAGCCTCTTCATTCAGCTTATTGTACCACAGCAATCTGACAACACTCTCTGCCATTCCTCCTGAAACTTCTGCCAGCGCCGCAGAGGAACTTCTTCCTGCCATTGGATCATCGGCAGGTTCGGGATCAACATTTGAAACATCAATCCCATACAGGCGAATAAGCCTTCCAAGTTCCCTGACAGTCATTACAGTATCAACATCACTTATCCCCTTCCGGGTCATCCCGTCTCTTCTGGCTTCGAATTTCATTGCCATACAAGGAGATACCGATACCGAAAATATTTTCTCGGGTCGGACCCCTGCCTCATCTGCAACCAGAGTTTTTATTATTGCACCTGTTATCTGTTGTGGTGATTTTACAGTTGAGAGTTGCGGAATTAAAGCCGGCATGAATTGCTCAGCATATTTCACCCAGGCAGGGCAGGCCGATATATATAATGGTGTATCTGACCTGTTATCAATCTTTTCCTGAAGCTGGGAAGCTATTTCGGTAATACATATATCCGTCCCTGTTCCGGTAGTAAATATTTTATCAAATCCAATCTTTCGCAGAATTGAGTTCAGAATCCTGTCAAATTCCCTGTTGTATTTAAAGCCCAGTTCACCTGCAATACCGGAAGTTACCAGAGGAGAATACTGGATAACCTTAATAATGTCCGGATTATTCAGGTACTCCTGGACTTCACTTATATTATGTTTTTCGTGAAGGGCGCCGGTTGGGCATACCAGTACGCACTGACCGCAATGAATACAGCTGGAAAAATTAAAGTCTCGATCCATTGCCGGACCTATATGCGTCAGGCTTCCTTTATTAATAAAATCGAGAGTGGTAGCAGTAATTACCTCTTCACAAACTCTGACACATCTTCCGCAGAGAATACATTTGGAGAGTTCTCTTACTATTGAGGGGCTTGACTGGTCGAGTCTCGGTTTGATCTTCTTTGCCCGGATACGTCTTTCCCTTATATTAAGCTCTTCTGCAAGACGTTGCAGTTCACAGTTAAGATTTTTATCACAATAGAGACAATCGTCGGGGTGATTAGAAAGCAGTAGTTCAACATTTGTCTTTCTTGCAATAATTACTCTTGGTGAATGAGTTCTGATCTTCATCCATTCTTCAACAGGCTGGGAACATGCTGTAACAAGCCTTTCACGGCCTTCTACCTCCACAACACACATCCGGCAGGCGCCTGTTGGCGAAAAATCCTTCATACGGCAAAGAGTAGGTATAATAATACCGTTTCGGTTAAGAGCAGAAAGGATTGTTTCTCCTTTCTCTGCCTTAATCTTCTTATTATTTACCTGAATTGTGAAAAGCATAAAAGCTATTTAACATTTATTGCACTGAACTTACAAATATCAAAGCATATCCCGCATCCGATACACTTCTCTTCAACAATAAAAAAAGGCTGAAGTCTTGTTCCATAGATTGCATTGACAGGGCATTTTGTAGCACAGGCAGTACAGCCGGTGCATTTTTCCACATCG
>Ga0209575_10000914_pt1 | contig 14088 bp, 11 predicted proteins | sample Medcelwee11metaG_FD_187172 | JGI IMG/M metagenome (GOLD analysis project Ga0209575, IMG submission 187172) | Freshwater pond sediment microbial communities from the University of Edinburgh, under environmental carbon perturbations - Medium... | ecosystem: Environmental > Aquatic > Freshwater >...
CATTGAAGGATAGCAGTACCATTTATCAGGCGGATCAAGCGCTTTGCATTTTTCGATGGCATCATTAAGTTCCGGGTTGAGCGAATCTTCTTCTCTGAATTCACGATCTCCAAGTTGCTCCGTCATGCATGCATTCCATTCCTTTAACCTTTGCTCGTAATCCGGGTTATGAGGGTTCAGAAATTCGACAAGCATTCCGCGCCTTGCGCAGTCTTCACATCTCCTTTGGGCTCCCGCATAGAGGCTGACAAGTAGGATCAGCAACGAAACGGCCTGAGTCCTTTTTAACCTGGTCAGTTTTTTCATGGATCAAATTCTTTCAAACTCGATGTCTTCCCAGTCGTCATCCGTATCAGTGTCGTTGTTCATATCACGAACAAGCCACAGGTAGTCCTCGTCTGCTTCGAACGTACCTTCAAATGACTCCGATATTCCGAGTGAAAGGTATGTGTTGTAGGTTGCAGATCCTTTCGCGAACCACTCCGGAGTTGAGGTGCATTTGTCAAAGGTGTCTTCAAGGCAGTCTCCGATTGCAGTAAGCCTGAACAGCACTTCGTCGCCATCGACTGTGATATTCCCCTTCATCCCGAGAAGTGACATAACCGCACTGCTGTTATCGCGTCGGTAGATTATGACCTCCTCAAAAGTGCCTTCAGTAAGCTTAAGGGTGTGTGTTATATTTATTGCAATCTCTCCGGCATATCCCTTTTCAGTGTATTGCCAGGAGCCGACATAGTCAGGATCGGTTGTGAACCAACCACAGGAGTGAAAGCAGCTCACCATAAAAAGAAGAATCAGTGAGAGCAAGATTCTGGTAGAAAGTACTTTTTCCATGGTATTATCTTTATGGTTAATCATATGATATTTGTTTAGTCTTCTTTCCGGCACATTTTCAATACAGTTCAGCGGTAGCCTGGATTGTGGTTACCTCAAATCCGGCACTCAGGAATCCGGCACCTATTCCATATCCCTCCTCAGTTTCGACGGTTAGTTTTCCTTCATCAATCCTGACATAAACGGCCTCTTCCATACCCATAAAGTCAACTCCGGCGCCCATCTGGAATCCGAATCCTGTCTCCGGTTTCCAGGTAACGCCGACGATTATCCCCTGGCCGGCATTGAATTCCCACTCATTGTTATCTGTATTCCATTCAATGCTGACAATAAAAAGGTCCAGGCTGACTGTATGTTCCACCGGGAATTCAGGCTTTCTGGTGTCTCCACCCTCCCCGTCAGGGCAATAGTCTTTTATGTTAAAGCATTCAAGGGGGATCACCATGAAGAGGAGTAAAAAGTCCTGTGGGCCAATGGCCTCTATTGTCGATTTTGGAAGACCGTATGGGCTGGCTTCGGCGGTCAGCCAGCGGTATGCCTGGTCTACCGGTGATTTGTAACAATAATTGATTGCCTCCTCCATGGCATCCTGGTATGCTTCTGTCCTTAATTCAGCCTTACTCTCAGCTGTCAACGGCATATCTCTCCATCTGTTTATCTCCTCATTTGCCGATATCCTTGCCTGCTGCATGGCGCATTCCATAAAGAAGGAGCTGTACCCCAGCAGTTCAGAACCCATCTGACGGGTCAGTGATGCGTTTCTGTGCCCGGCCTCCATCATCGCGTTAAATGTCATGCGTGTCGCGGTTTTCAATACCACGGGTATTCCGGAAATATACCTGTTCCAGTCTTCAGGCATGTTTTTCCATTTTGGCCAGAATCCCATAATTACACCCTCAACTCGTCTTGAAAGGTCATCAGAATAACTCTGGGCAATGTTCTGCATCTGTTCGCCATATCTTCTCTCCAGCAATTCAGGAATTGTCCGGGCCTTCTCACAAGGAGACATCTGGTCCCAAGGGGTCAGCATCTCATCTTCAGTAAATCCCTCATCTAAGAGCTCCTTTCTTTCAATCTCGATCTGTTGTTTGAATTCTTCAGGATCAAGCGGTTTCTTCTTCGGAGGCTCGTCAGGTGGTTTTGTAGTATACCAGAAAAGCAGTTTTTTTACGTCTTCGGGATCGAGTTCTGATGCTTCCCTGAACTCTTCAAATGCTTCCCTCTTCAATCCCATCCGGAGGAGAATGATGCCCAGGTTCATATGATACTGTGCTATTCCTGGTGTGTAGAAAACAGCTTCACGGAAATATTCCAGGGCTTCCTCGTTCTGGCCGTGGCGGGCGAATACCCATCCAAGAGAAGTGGCGGTGGGAGCGGATTCCAGGAACAGGCTCCGTGCGTATGCTAGAAGCAGGAGCGCTTCATCATCCCTGTCTGTAACAGCCAGGCAGAACGCAAGACTGCCTATGGCCCCGGCAGACCTTTCATTAGTCTGAAATGCCCTGCCATACCCCCATGAGGCGGCATCAAGATTTTGCTGGGCCAGCCCCGACATTCCTGCCAACTGGTACACGAATACCCTCTCATCAAATGATAGAATCTTCCCCTGGGGCACTGATCTGAATGCCTGCTGTTCAATATCAGGAGGGAGGTTCGGAATGGCACGCATCACGCACTCTGCAACAATCCTTCGAACTGTACTGATACCGGGAACTTCGGGAATGGAGACAGTGTCAACCGGTTCAAAATCTTTATCATTGACAACCCTGTCGCAACTCCGGTCCATGACAGACAGTTCAAGGAACAGGGCCAGGGCGTCCTCCACATCCTTCCTGCCGTCCCCGTTAAGGTCGGTTTCAATGTTCAGACCACCCCTGTCAATAAATCCGTCAATATCGCTTCTGTCGAACTGACCATCCTGGTTTATATCATACTGCCGCCATTGTTTCTTACCCGGGACAGAAGCACCTTCAGGTTCAAAGGCAAATGATGAATATGCGGAGCAGATAGCCTGTACCAGCAGCAATGTTCCAATATGCCTGTAATTAATTCGCATTTGTCAGATCTTTATATATTTGCTACATACATTCGCTCGGCGCTCGGCAGAGCTTCAGGCAAGCCTGGCTCTGCCTCACTTCTTTACGAATTCGCTTCGCGCTTTCGCTCGGCGCTCGGCAGAGCTTCAGGCAAGCTTGACTCTGCCTCACTTCTTCACGAATTCGCTTCGCGCTTTCGCTCGGCGCTCGGCAGAGCTTCAGGCAAGCCTGACTCTGCCTCACTTCTTCACGAATTCGCTTCGCGCTTTCGCTCGGCGCTCGGCAGAGCCTCAGGCAAGCTTGACTCTGCCTCACTTCTTCACGAATTCAACCCTGCGGTTAGCCGCTTTGCCTTCGGAGGTATTATCAGGCCCGGCGGGCTTGCTTTCACCCCAGCCTTTGCTGGTCAGACGCGAGTTGTCGATGCCCATCTTTACAAGCTGGTCTGCTACTGCCCTGGACCTGCGTTCTGAAAGATCCTGGTTGAAACTTTCATCACCGTCGCTGTCGGTGTGACCCTCAACCGAAAAACTGATTTCGGGATGATCTTTCATCAGTTTTACAATCTCATTGATGACACCCATGGACTCAGGCTTAATTGTAGCTTTGTTCACATCGAAGCGGATGCCACTGGCAACTATTTTGCCGTCCTGCATCAGCTTGTCATAAAGTCTGACCGCTCCTTCGGCTATTCTTATATTCTTAATGAATCGATTGATACCCTGTGTCCCAACCGTGTTCATCGGATCACAGCAAATTGTGAGACCCTCGGGATTGACACCAAGGTTTGGTATGTTGACTACCCGGGCGTCATCGAGATAGACTTTCAAGGCACGGGTATTGAACGAGATTGCAACATGGCGCCAGTATCCGCTGGTGATTTCACCCTTTTCCTCATAGCCGGGATAAAAGCCTTCACCCACATCATTGATGCCGGCATGGTTCGCGTTAATGATCAAGGGGTCAATATCTATCGTGCTTTCACTTTGGTTCTTATGATCCCAGAAGTCGACATAGTAGTGGCAATATTCGTCTGGTTCAAACCAGCAGTCGAACTCCACTGTAAAGAGATCAGGCAGATTGTCTTTTGAAGGCTCTTTAAAGAATGGTATTATGCATGATTCCGCCTCCTTGAACCAGATTACATTCTGATCGCCGAAGGATGCATTTTCAACACTTCCTCCACCGGCAAGGTCCCACCGGGATGGGAACTCACCGTTTTCCTCCCCCTCCTGGTTATCCTCGAAGATTATCTTCTCTCCAGGAACAAAATCGTACTTGTTCCATTTAAGGGTAAGCTGTTGCTGACCGGATCCATTTGCTTCCGGGCGGTTCTTCCCTGAAACGACTCCTTCATCACCTGGTTCTTCCCTTTCTGTCTCCTGTTCGGAGGGGTCATCCTTTGTCTTTTTCTCTTTCTTTTTAAAAATCTTACCGATACCCTCTTCTATCTTATCGAAGCCAGCGTCAATTACCTCGTCGGTCTTACGGTTGGCGCGATTGTCCGTCTCCTCAACCACCTTCTCCTTTACGTTGACTTTCACCTTCTGCGGTTTGGCTTCCGTTGGGAGCAGAAACAGAAGAGTGGTGATGACAGTAAATACGACCGGATACTTCATAGCCTTGCGTTTTTATGGAAAGTTATTCCACGGCAAGGCCGGGATCAACAGCAAATGAGCGGAGAGGGGGTTTGAATTAGTATCGGAGGGTTCTTTGTCTTTTAGACAAGAGGTCTGAGAGTCTGAGAGTCTGAGAGTCTGAGAGTCTGAGGGTCTGAGGGTCTGAGAGTCTGAAGGCTGACTGACTCAGCCTTCAATAAAGCTATTGATAACAGGTGCGGCAAAAACTACTCGTAGAGATGGTCAGTAATAGACTGGAGGACTTTCTGCTTGAGGATTGGGGAAACGGGGATGGAGGAACCGTCTTTCAGTTGGAGATAGCCTCCGTCATGCTTAAAAAATTTGTCAATATGGTTCAGGTTGACAAGATGTGACTGGTGTACACGGATAATACCTGTTCCGCTGAGCATGGCTTCATACTCCTTTATGGTACGCGATACTATGATATGTTTTCCTCCCGAGAGATGGAAATGGGTATAGTTGCTGTCGGCTTCAGCCCTTATGATATCACTCACTGAAATAAGCTGCAACGCCTCAGCAGTTCTCAGGATGATCCGTTTTAAAACCTTCTTTCCTGCCAGGTTTTCACTCAGGGCAATCAACTTAAGCTGTTCCTCCTCGTGGCTGAATATCTCCCTGGCTTTGATTATTGCTGCCGCAAGTTCTTCGAGATCAATTGGTTTGAGAATATAGTCGAGCGCGCTGACCTTTATTGCATCAAGGGCATACTCCTGGTGCCCTGTGATGAAAATTGTCCTGAATCGTACGGGAGACAGTTTTTTCAGCAGATCAAAGCCGAGGCCGTCAGGCAGTTCTACATCCAGGAAGAGAAGGTCAGGCTGATGCCTCATAACTGCTTCATAACCCTCAGCAATGCTGCCGGTCATGGCACAAACAGTGATTTCGGGAAAATTCTCTCTTAACAGGGTTGCGATTGTGTTCCTGACCGGGGCTTCATCATCAACTATCACAGCTTTCATCCTGATTCTGTTTTATGAGTATATCTTTTTCCAGGGAAGCAGCATCACAACCTTTGTTCCCGAAGCGACTCCCTCCTCAAAGAGATCGATTATCTCATAACTGATCTGCTTCTCTTTCAGAACCTTTCTGAAATGCTCAAGGCGCTTCTCTGTCAATCTCGTGGAGATCGATTCTTTTTTCATTGAAGGGATCTTCACAGCAGCCTTCTCCCTGCCAATGCCGTTGTCTGTCACCTCCAGCATCATCAGCCCATCCCTTAGTGAGTACCTTACACCTAGGCGGCCTTCTTTTTTCCCGGGAAGCAGCCCGTGTTCAATTGCGTTTTCAACACAGGGCTGAGCGAGCATTGGAGGAACTGAAACATTTTCCGGATCAATCGATTTATCCACATCAATGTCATAATTGAACCCGTTGTCAAACCGCAATTGCTGAACATCCATATAAAGTTTCAGAGTCTCAATCTCTTTTTCGAGCGGCACAAACTCCTCCCTTGAATTCTCAAGAATATTGCGCATCAGCCTTGCAATCTTTGTCAGGAATGTGTTCGCCTTCTGCGGTTTCTCGGCCATGATGAGTTCCTGGATGGCGCAAAGCGAATTGGAGATAAAGTGGGGGTTCATCTGGGCTCTCAGCAACCTTTGCTCGAGATCAATCCGGGAATATTTCGCCCGAAGTCGCGCGTGCCTCAGGTAAAGGAGCGAAAATACAGCCACGATAACTAACAACAGTGCCAGGCCGCCGAGAAATATCCTTTGCTGTTTGATCTTATTTTCGCTTATGAGTCTCTCCTGCATTCTGGCATGCTCGGCGGCATCCTGTTTCTTGTCGAAGTCATACTGGATTTCCATCCTGGTAACCTGCTGGAGGAACTGGTCATTGCTAATGCTGTCCTTCAGTTGCATATGCTCCCTCAGAAACCGGTATGCCAGGTCGTCTCTTCCTGTTCTGTCATATATTTCGCTCAGCAGGAGAGTAGCATCAGAGATCACCAGTGGCATTTCCCGTTCCCGGGCGATCGACCTTGCGCGGAGAGCGTTATCAGCCGCCCGGCTGTAATTTCCCAGCGACTGTTCCACGTTTCCAAGGGTTACATAATAGGAGGGAGGCACGGTTATCTCGTTATCCACAGCTATTTCTATTGCTCTTTCGCTGTACCACAGGGCTGAGTCTCTCTGCCCCAGATGAAGCAGGGTTGATGAGATATTTATGCAGGCATCAGCCTCCCCCGATTCCAGGTTGATGTTACGGTGCAGGTTAAGGCTCATCCGGTTGTAGATGAGGGCACTGTCAAAGACACTTCTTGAATTGTATATCTGGGCAATATTGTTACACATTTTGGCCATTTCCCAGAGATCACCTCTCTTTTCAGACAGGGAGAGGTGTTTAAGGCTGTATTCCAGGGCTTTGCTATAGTTTTTCTGGTAAAAGTAAGCCAGCCCGATGCTGCCATATGCCAATGACATTCCTGCGGTGTCACTCTTCATCTCCCACAGACGCAATGCTTCGAAGTAGGCATCAATGGCCTGGCTGATCAGAGCCATCTCCTTGTAAACGTTTCCCAGGTTGTTCATTGCATCGGCAAGTGGCAGGGTGTCACGGACCTCCCTGGCAGCAGCTATTGCCATTTCAATGTAACCTTTGGCCTTTTTGAGGTCTTTCTCCTGTCTCGCAAGGTAGGCAAGTACATTTAGGCTGTTGATCATACCCCGGTGGTCACCGGTCTTTTCGAAACAATCAAGAGCCTGTTGTCCATACTTTTCTGAGGTTTCAAAATCGCTTCTGAAGCTGTAAACATAAGCGAGTCCGTAACTTGCCCTGCCTTGCCCGGAAAAATCCCCGGTTTCCTCATAGATTTCCAGGGCACGTTCATTATAGAACTGTGCACTGTCACCCTGGTTGTATTTTGCCAGGCATGCCATACCCAGCGCCAGTGATGCATCAGCAATCCCTTTTTTATAAGATATTATCTGCGATGCCGCCAGCGCCTGGCGTGAGATTATAACTGAGACATCAGGATTTTTACGTGCGATGCTATAGGCTTCCCTGGTGGACCGGTTGATTGCCGTAGTGTCAGGTGTCACCTGTGCCCTGAGGTCACCTGACTGCTGTAGCAGGAGCAGCAGAAAAAGAATAAGGTTGCATTGTATCCCGGCAGTCATGGGTCTCTGACCTTAAAGGATCAGAGAACTAATTTCGTAAAAATAATCGTCAGGATAACTGATTCAGAGTGAAATAATATCAGTTCTCAGGTTCAGGGCATCAACCTGAAGCAGTCGACCCGAGAGCACGTCACCGGCCCCGGTGATTATCTTTATCACTTCGCAGGCCTGAAATGCTCCGATAATACCGGGCAGCGGTCCAATAACCCCGGGAGGGACCGAATTGTCGACTGAGGCCAGGTGCATCTCCTCCGGGTAGAGATCCCTGTAGGAGGGTCCGCCCCTGAAGTTAAGGACAGAGGCCTGGCCCATGAACTCACTCACTGCGCCGTAGACCATCGGTTTGCCGGCCCTGAAAGTTGCATCGCTGAGCACATACCGCGTGGAGTAGTTATCGCAGCAGTCAACCGCAATGTCAAATTCTGCCACGAGCCTGTCGGCGTTCTCTTCGTTGAACCTTACAGGGTAAGCAGTAACTGTTATATGGGGATTGATTTGACGAAGTTTGTCGGCAGCAGCTTCAGCCTTTGGTCTTGTCACATCATCAGTAACATATAGAATCTGCCTCTGGAGGTTGCCCGTGCTGACCTCGTCGGAGTCGACGATGCCGATCTTGCCAACCCCGGCGGCAGCAAGGTACATCAGTACCGGTGATCCGAGGCCGCCGGCGCCGATAACCAGTACCGACGACTTCTTCAGCATCTCCTGCCCGCTCTCGCCAATCCCTGGAACAATAAGCTGCCTGTGGTAGCGCGTCTTTTCTTCAATCGTCAGTGGGCTCATATCATCATGATTAATTGGCTGTCTCAGTCTGAATATGTCACAGTGGTCTCCAATTGTCTCCTTATCAGTTCAAACAGCTGTGGAGTGTTTCTCTCGAGGGACAGCTCGGGAAGGTTATCAAACTCGAAAAATCCGGCCCCGGTGGTCTCATTGCTGTCGCACAATTCGCCGTCAACAAGGTCGCAGAGCATTACTATTTTGTAAAAATGATACGGAAGGGGAGGGAAACCGTGCCTGTCGGTGTCGACCAGCGCCAGCACCCTGTTGAACCTCACGTTGAGTCCGGTCTCCTCACGAACTTCTTTTACCGCCACCTCGGAAGGGGAGTAGTTGATATCTGCAAATCCGCCCGGCATTGAATGTCTGCCGTCAACCCTTTCCCTGACCATCAGTATTTTCCCCTCTTTTATTACCACTGACCTGACATCCACCTTCGGGGTCTGGAATCCGGTCTCGTTGGTAAAAAGATCATGTATCCTGGAGGGCTCGGTATCACTGACGGCACTGGCAAGGTCCACGCTCAGGTTGCGAAGCTCCTCGTACCGTTCCCTGTCAAAATCATTTTCAACGAAATGGAGCCCTGACTGGGCTATAGCCTGTACTCTTCGTGCAATTCTCAGTATTTCTGTTTCCAATTTTAAAGCAGGTTCAATGCAAACGCTAACTTAGAAAAAATTCAGCGATATTGCGATAATCGAACTGGCCGGCATCACTTTTCAGGCTCGTCCGGCGGTGTTGCGGTACTGACATTTTAAAGCCGGCAGGCGCCCTGGCAACTTCATCGATGTTTTCTTACGGTATTATATTTGTAGAGAAATGTTGTTACCTTAACATGGATAAAAATGAAAAACACCTTAATAAGCATTGCAATCGTTCTGGTTGCAGGCACTACAGGACAAATGACATCATGTGAAAAAAATCCGGCACAAGCTCTCCCGACAGACCCGGTGGAGATAGAGCTTACCCTGAAGCAGAAAGAGGTGGTGGCATCGGCAAACAGGTTTGCCTTTGACCTCTTCAGGCCGGTTGTGGCCGGGGAGGCAGCAGGTACAAATATTATGATTTCCCCTTTCAGTGTCACCAGCGCGTTGTCAATGACCCTGAACGGAGCTTCGGATGGTACATTTGATGCTGTGAAATCGGCTCTCAGGTATGACGGCATGAGCCTTGAAGAGATCAACGATACATACCGGAAGCTTGTAACCGAGATGATCCCAGTTGACGAGCGGGTAGTCATGGAGGTAGCAAATTCCGTCTGGGCTGAGAACAAATTTCCTGTTAAGAAAGAGTTTATTGATGCACTGAAGGAGTGGTACAGGGCAGAGGCCAGGAATTTCGACGTTTCTGATCCCCGTTCGGTGGATATAATCAACGGCTGGATAGAGGAGAAGACTCACGACAGGATTCAGAAAATGATCGCTCAGCTGGAACCTGATCTTGCCATGCTGCTTATCAATGCAGTCTATTTTAACGGGAAGTGGAAGCATCAGTTTGACAGCAAGCTTACAGCTGACAGGCCATTTTACGTCACTCCGGGCAGGCCGGTTGATGTGCCGATGATGTACCAGAAACAGAAATTTGCTGTTGCCGCTGTTGAGAAAGCAAAGCTGGTGGAGCTTCCGTACGGTCAGGGCAACTATTCGATGGTGGTGGCGTTGCCCGATGAAGGGGTTTCAGCAGCAGAGATTGCCACAGGCCTCAGTGCCGGAAAATGGGAAGATTGGATGGAGGCGCTCGCTTATGGAGTAACTGAGGTTGAGCTCTATATGCCGAAGTTCAAATACGATTACAAGCGGAAACTGAATGATGACCTTGTAAGTCTTGGTATGGGACCGGCATTTGATCCCTCTGTAGCTGACTTCAGCAGGATCAGCGATGTGGAGGTATACATTTCCTTCGTGCTTCACCAGACATTCATCGAAAACAAGGAGGAGGGTACTGAAGCTGCTGCGGCAACCGTGGTGGGATTCACCCGCACCTCGCTGCCGCCTGAGCCGGAGAAGATTAACATCAACCGGCCGTTCCTTTATTTCATCAGGGAGGTAACCACAGGCACGATCGTCTTTATGGGGTTTGTCAGTGACCCGGCTTCTAAGGTCTGAAGGTGCGAGGTCTGAGAGCCCCGATCCGCCAGCCGGCGGATGCGGGGTTTCGTCTCCGCCATCTGGCGGATACTCAATCTGAGGGTCTGAGAGTCTGTCGCTTCGCTCCGTCATGCGGTCTTGCAGTCTGGGGGTATCCATTGCCTTCTTTCCCGGCCGGCTGCCTGCTGGTACTGCCTGCTGGAGACGGCCCTACTGCCTGACTGAAAAATAGCTTGCCAGCTCTGCCATAGCCTGGCCGTTATTCTGAAGATCACGAATAATGATCCCTTTTTCAATTATGGCAATGCGGGTGCAGATGTCGGTAACGTGATTCAGGTCATGACTGGAGATAATCATTGTTGCACCTGTTCTCCTGTTGTAGTCTGTCAGCATCTTCTTCAGCAGTATCTGAGAGGTGGGGTCAAGACTGTTGAAAGGCTCGTCGAGGATCAGAACCGCGGGTTCGGTGATAAGTGCTGATGCTATCCCGATTTTCTGCTTGTTCCCCTTTGAAAAATCCCGGATATACTTCCTGCTCTGGCCCAGTACTTCACCATTGAAGAAATCGCTGAATTCTGCCAGTCTCCTGTTGAACTCCTCTTTGTTTATACGGTATTCCTCTGCAATGAAGCCAAAGAATTCCTCGGGAGTAAGATAGTCGATCAGGAAACCTTCGTCGAGGTAGGATGCAGTATACTCTTTCCACTCTTCTGTCCTTGCCACAACGTGATCTCCTGAACTTACCTCGCCTTTTTCGGCCCTGATGAGGTCAAGCAGCAACCGCAGGAGAGTTGTCTTCCCCGCTCCGTTGTTGCCCACCAGACCGAAGATCTCTCCATCGTTGACGGTGAGATTGCTGATATTCAGGACTGTCTTTTTATTGTAGGTTTTGATGATGTTTGTAACCTTGATCATGGCATGACGGATTATGCGGATAATTTGCGGTACCCCTCCAGGGATTTGTATTTACGGTGCATGAAAGTGCCAGCAATGGCCTTTTTAAGCCACCAGTTGCTGAAAGCGATAAAGATGATTCCCAGGGAGGCCAGACAGATAATGGCCGTGTTTTCATTTGCCACCAGTTTTATCAGGACATATATTCCAACCGGAATCAGGACGAACAGGAAAGTCATGACGAACTGGCTCCCCTTCATTCCCTGGTAGTTCATGAAAGTACCAGCGTCCAGATCGATCCGGGCGTCATTGAGTGTAGCCAGTAGCATGTTAAGAAGACTGTTTGGCCCGAGGTTGAAGAGCATGAGAGCTGCCAGGAGGAACAGGCTCATCCTGCCCGAGATGCTGACCACCACGGCAAGTGGTACGAATGCTATCAGGGTGACGAGCACCTGCAGGTAATACTTGGCTCTGACATAAGCAATTAAATCGTTTTTTCTTGCCATAATGCCGTCGAAGAATGCACTTTCCCAGCTGAAAATCAGCTGTCCGTATGACATCGCCCCCAGTCCAAGGAACATGGTCGTAATGAAAATTGTGAAAAATTCACCCGGTGTCTCATCCATAAACAGGAAGAAGATTACAGCGTACACCAGGAAGAAGGGCACCATAAGCATTGTGTTTCTTGAACGTTTGTTGCGAAGAAGCATTGATAACTCAAGCGACATATACCTGCCGGTATCACCCAGCCGGCTGAACCTTCCGGAGAAAGAGGCCCCTTTTGATCTCAGCCTGTAGTGTGTCCCTGCCAGGTCTACCCGAAGGTATCTGTGAAGCAACCAGTGAATCGTCCGGATTGCGGCAACGATCATTCCGACAACAACCAGGAAGGGCACAGGACGGCCTTCTGCCAGAGCATAGCCCAGGGCACGTGACGGTTCGTTAAGTGAACCTCCCAGACCGGTTGCCAGTGCAACCACTGCAGCTACTCCCACGGGGATGGCCCAGTAAACGGAATTGATCCTCGTGAGCAACCCGGTCAGCAGTCCCAGAAGGTTATTAAGCATGATCAGCAGGATGCAGCCTGTAATAAAATTCAGAGTGGTTGCTGCTCCCTTTGAGGGGCCCAGGACCATCACAGAAAAGGGAATGAGGATGAATAACGGGAGTATGTTGAAAATACTGTAACTGCTTCTGACAAGAAGGTGATTCACAAGTTTCTTCCTCCTTATGCGGAATCGCAGGTAGGGAATCACTTCCAGGGACGGTATCTGCTGCAGAAAGCACCTGATAAAATAGTCGGCTGCGAGATAGTAAAGTATCCACATGAAGAATTTGCCGGCTGCCTCGCCTCCTTCGCGTGCAAGAAACGTACTCAGGTTAAATCCAAGCATCAGGAACAGGATAACAAAATAGAGACCGAGCAGGATAAAAAGAATCCTTGCGAACAGGCTCCTCCGCCAGCGTTCATTGCGGATAAACGACTTCCAGATATGCGAGTAAAGATACATGCAGGATAACTTCGCCCTTCTTCCTTTCAGGAGTCTAATTTACTAAATTGCAGCATAGTGGAACTCAGAATGCATGATAATTTCAGGTGACGCCCCGGAATTCTCATTGTCATTCCGGCAAAAACCGGTTACTTTGCCGTATGAACCTGACCTATATCGACTTTCTTGTCAGCGCGGTCCTTGCCACCATAATGTTCGGTGTGGGTCTGTCTATCAATTTCAACGACCTGCGGCAGATTTACCGTTCACCAAAGGCTTTGATCCTGGGTCTGGTTTCGCAAATGATCCTTTTGCCACTGATTGCCTATCTGACAGTGGCATTCACTGATCTTCCGGCAACTGTCAAGGTGGGTTTCATAATACTTGCTGCCTGTCCGGGTGGCACAACATCAGGATTTGTAACGGTGCTCTTCAGGGGTAACGTGGCTCTCTCCGTATCACTGATTGCAGTGAACAGCCTGCTTACTCTTGCCACCATTCCGCTGCTCGTCAACCTGGCCCTGACAGTATTCACTGGAAGACACTCAGCGTTCGAGCTTCCCCTTGTGGCTTCCTTCCTGCAGATCTTTTTCATCACTCTTCTTCCTGCAATGACAGGTGTCATGTTAAGGTACTTTAAGGGCAGTATCGCCGACAAAATCCAGAAACCGGTGCGCACAGTGATGATCATTCTGTTTGCCGGGGTATATGTGATCATTGCCTTTGCGAAGGAGTCAAGCGGCGGATCCGGAATCACCGGGGACGATTTGTGGAGTATTCTCCCATATGCCGTGCTGATCAATTTGGCAGGTTTTGCTGCGGGGCTCGGAATGGGTCTGCTGGGCAAGACAGGTCTCAGGACATCATGGACAATTGGTGTTGAGGTGGCGCTGCAGAACACCACCCTGGCGCTGCTTGTGGCAGGGACCCTGATTCAAAGCAACGAGATGGTCAAGCCGGCGCTGGTCTACGCCCTGTTCTCATTCTGGACGGCTTTGCTCTACGGTGTTGTTGTCAAGAAATACAACGGCGCAAAGCTGTTCGGGGAATTCCGGGGACAGGGTTCTGGCTAGCACATCTACAATGCTGTATGGCCTACGGCCAACCTGACCATTGGTGGTTCTGATCTACAATGCTGTATGGCCTACGGCCAACCTGCCCATTGGTGGTCCTGATCTACAATGCTGTATGGCATACGGCCAACCTGC
>Ga0209575_10000915_pt1 | contig 14085 bp, 6 predicted proteins | sample Medcelwee11metaG_FD_187172 | JGI IMG/M metagenome (GOLD analysis project Ga0209575, IMG submission 187172) | Freshwater pond sediment microbial communities from the University of Edinburgh, under environmental carbon perturbations - Medium... | ecosystem: Environmental > Aquatic > Freshwater >...
AGAAATTTTATTATGTAAAGAGATTTATACTTGAAGAGTCAGAGAAACTTCAGTGTTTTATTAATGAAGATCCGGAATCAAAACTTGTAAGTATAACAGAAGTTGAGTATCCCCGTTTCGAAATAGAGTTTGGCGGAAAACATAAAACACGCGACAATGAGATCATTGAAGTAGCTGAATTTATTGGGGTTAAGAGTTTTAAAGCAAAGGGTAAACGACTTACAAGCTATATGGTTGGCAATATCCATGAACTGGAGCCTGTTATTAAAAAGGAGAGTACTCTTCCAGTTGAGAAAAAGGATGATGAGGTAATTGAGGAAACAAAGAGTTCCCCCAATGATGACCCTGCACAAATGAAGCTTGAATTGTGATGCAGGGGAAAGGAGTCGTTTATATAATAGGTTTTATGGGCAGCGGCAAATCAACCGCCGGAAGAAAACTTGCTGCCATACTTGGCTGGGACTTCGTTGATTTGGACAGGAAAATAGAAGAGAGAGCGGGCAAAACTATTCCTCAGATATTTTCGGAGGAAGGTGAAGATAACTTCAGAATAATTGAAGCCGAAGTTTTGAAAAACATGAAGCCACTTAAAGAAACAGTCATTTCGACTGGCGGTGGTACGCCTTGCCATGGAGATAATATGGACTTTATGCTCGCTAACGGGCTGACAATTTACCTTAAAATGACCCCGGAACAACTTAAAAAACGATTACTTGAGTCATCCGGAGAAAGGCCGCTTATTAAAAATGTACCTGATAATGAGCTCCAGTCTTTCATAGAGAAAAAATTGTCGAGCAGGGAAAACTGGTACAGCAAAGCCCGGATTATTATAGAAGGTACTAATCTGGATATAAGTCTTTTAACATCAATTATCAGGTCTGATCAGTTAAGCTGAACAACCTGCCTATTCTTATCTCTGTTTTTCAAAAATCATTGTTTTTTGGCAGTTGGTCAAAAAATGACTCCGATAATGTCTCAGATAAGATTAAATTATTAATTTAGTAAGCGATTATTTAACCGCGGGGAAATTTTATGAAAGACAGATTTCTTGCACTCCTTGGAATTGAATCAGGAGAGGAGTCTATGGTATCAATACTTCTGACTCAGTCTGTTTTTCTTGGTATATTCTTTGGAGCTTTCGATATCAGTGCACATTCACTGTTCCTTTCAATTTTCGACGAAAAAATGATGGCAAGGGGATATGTACTTTCCGGTATTGCCGGGATTATACTCACATCATTTTATACCAGACTTCAGACCAGGATGATCTTCAGGGATTTTGCAACCGGCAACCTCTTCTTTGTTGCCACACTGACGCTGATTCTCTGGATTCTTTTGCTTTTTAATCCTTCAAAATGGATCATTTTCCTTGTGTTCATAATGCTTGGCCCGCTAAATATCCTTGCAATGCTGGGTTTCTGGGGAACAGTAAGCCGGTTATTCACACTCCGTCAGGGGAAAAGATTATTCGGGCTTGTTGATGCCGGACTGATTATTGGAGTTATAATAAGTTGTTACGCTATACCGGTTTTACTATCCCTTAATTTCAAATCACACAATATTCTTCTGTTAAGTGCAGCTGCTGTTCTTACAGGCAGCTTTGTACAGATACTCATTGGCAAAAGATTTCTTTCTGAGGCAGTGAAACCCAGTCAGGAACCCGGAAACAATACAAAGAAAAAATCACTATCTGAACTCTTCCGGGAAGATCCATACATAAGGATTATGGGACTTTTTATTGCCCTTTCCGTGATGACAGCATTTTTTGTTCAGTATTCATTTATGGCTGTTACAAGGGAACAATATCCTGCTGAGGAAGATATGGCCCGTTTTCTTGGACTTTTTACAGGCAGTATGATGATATTTACTCTTCTCATAAAACTGCTTGTTTTTGCATATCTTATCAGGAATTATGGTTTACGTACCTGTCTGGCACTGTCACCTTTACTGGTTGCAGTTTTTACAGTTATTGCAGTAATTATTGGGATATTGATGGGATTTACACCGGCCACAAGCGGATTCATGCTGTTCTTTATGCTTCTTGCTCTCAGTCGCCTCTTCTCAAAATCTCTTAAAGACGCTATTGAATCTCCCTCGTTTAAAGTAATCTATCAGACTATTGATGAAAAAAACCGGTATCAGGTTCAATCATCAATGGATGGCACAGTTAATGAGATAGCAGCTCTTTCTTCGGGACTTCTGCTCGCAGGTCTTGGAATATTGAGTTTTGTTAAACTTATACATTTTTCCCTGGTACTATTTATCTTGACATTACTCTGGATTATTGTTGCTGTAAAACTATATTCAGGATACAGAAAGTCAATCAGGAAGGCACTTGAATCTGGGGGAGATGGAATTAAGGATACAGGTCAGAAAGATTTAAATATTACAATAAAGAGCAGGTTTTCTGCTGCAATTAATTTTCAGGAGAAATACTTCAGCCTGATATCCGGAGATCAGACCAGCCTGGCAGTGGCAGGGAATAATCTCTATATAAATCAGATACTTGACAATGCCGATAAGAATAAGGATATCAGTTTATTACCGGTATTAAAATCTATTTCAGCAGGTAAAGAAACAGATAAAGAAATTAAGCAGAGATCAGCTTCAGTTGCCGCTAACCTGGAACTGCTGCTTTCATCTTCCCAGGATAAAGAAGATAAGATATTAAGTGCACAAAAGATATTAACTGGTACCAGGCAGCCACAGACAACCCAGATACTGAGACTCCTGAGAGACAATTCAACCGAGTCGAAAAAGCTTGCTGTATACATGATTGGCAAATTCAGGCTTAAAGATATGATCCCGGAGGTATGTGAGTGCCTGAACATACCTGGTCTTGAATTGCAGGCATCCAGTGTTCTGAAAGGTTTTGGAAAGGATGCCGATGAGGCACTTTTCAGGTATTATCTGGTCTCAACGGGAAATACGGCAATCTGCAAGAATATACTTCAGATACTTAGTTTGAATTGCAGGACAGAAAACCAGAGTTTCCTCTTTTCGATGCTCTGGTCCAGCTCAAGACAGATAAGAGAAGCTTCATCAGTATGGTTGATTGCCTGTGGGTATAAATCACAGGAGGAGGACAGGGACAGGCTTCATCAGCTTTTAACCGATATCATCGGTATAATGGTATGGAATCTGTCAGCTAAAATATGTCTTGAAAAAGATAGTGAGACCCTGATCCTTGATGCATTAAACAAGGAAATTGAACGATGGAACTCATTTCTGTTTAATATTCTGTCAATTACATATGATTCGGGATCAATACAAAGGATAAGAGAGAACCTCATCAGTGGAACAGTGGAGAGTGTAAATTATGCCCTGGAAATGATAGATATGGTAATCGATGATTCCCTTAAACCAAAATTAATTCCACTGCTTGATGTTATTTCCGATGAAGAGAAAGTAAAAAATCTTTACCAGTTCTATCCCGGAGAAATCCATGAAAAACAGAAACTGCTTGAGGATATTATTAACCGCGATTATAATCTGCTGGGAATATGGATCAGAGCCTGTGTCATAAGATCTCTCCCCGAAATTGGCAGCGATACTCTTGCGGAGTCTCTTATTGCACTTCTCTTTAGTCCCGAAAAAATTCTGAAGGAAGAGGCAGCTAAACTGATTGAAAGATCGGGGAAGGGAATCTATAATTCTGTTTCCGCACGAATTCCGTTGCAATCAAGAAGCATGCTTGACAGAATTATATCAGGTGAAACAAGCGAAAAGGAATTATTATTTAAAAAAGTCATGTTTCTCTCATCCTGTTTTAAAGGGATGAATGAGGAGGATCTGTTATGGCTGGCCGGGAAACTTGAATATTCAGATAAAATTAATGCTGAAATATTAACTGATGAAAGGGGATATATTCTTTGGAGAGGAGATACTGAGATTGCAGAAATAATCTTTGGGACACAAATCATAAGTTCAGAAAAACAGAAATATGACAGTGATTACTTATATTTCCTGCCTCTGAGGTTTGTTGAAGAGTTTAATTACCTGTTCCCTGAAAAATCTGATGTAATTTTAAAATACATCGAAATAAACGAGAGATAAAATATTAGTGATGGCAAAAGGCAGAGAGACAACAATTTTCAAGCAACTTATTTTCAATGTAGTAATACCTACATTGATTGCGCTTCTCGTCTTTGCTGCTATAAATTTTCAGCGAACCCGCTCAATTCTTACTTCAGGAGCCGCTGAAAAAAACCAGCTTCTTTCCAATGAGGTAAAAAAGATCCTCAAATTCCAGGATGTTGCCTTTAAACTTATTGATGAGGAGATGGAAAAAAGGATGAAATCCTTAAGTAACCTGCTGGCAGACAAATATTTTACCAATACTATTAACCTTGAAGAACTTAATCTTAATGAAATTGCAGGTAAGATTGGGATGGATACAGTTAATGAGGATATTTACATTATACGAAGAGACGGGGTTGTTGTCAATACTACTTTTGAGCAGGATTTCGGAGTAAACCTGTACTACCTGGGTGATAAATTTAAAAATTATCTTCTCGACATTTTCAGAAATAAAGATTTTGTTACGGAACTATTTGCAATTGAGGCAAAGACAAAGAGGCCTAAAAAGTACACCTACCAGCCGACAAAAGACAGGAAGTATATCATTGAGCTCGGTGCCTATTCAAGTAAAGCTGATGAGATTATTCAGATGATCGAGGAGACAAAAGGTGACCTTAAGAATGAATCCAAAGGCATTATTGATGTTGAATTATTCCTTATGGCGGATGAACCATTCAGCATGAATAAGGATGTGATACCGATTCCCGAACAGTCCAACTTGCTTCTTGCGGCTTTTGAAAATAAGGATACTACGGTTATTGAGCAGTACGGAGAATCATGGTATCAGTACCAGTATATGTATATGGAAAGATCTGCTTCCAATCTTTATAAGGGATCGGTAGTAAGAATTATTTCTGATGTAACAGCCCAGAAAGCGCTTTTCAGGAAAGAGGCATTCAGGTTTCTGCTGATATTTGGCATCACGATATTTATGGTAGCGTATCTGATTTACCGTAAAACACGCGTAATTACTCTTCCGATCAAAAAACTTGTTGAGAATGTCGACAGGATTACAAACGGCAATCTGAGAGAAAGAGCTGAAGTCTGTGGAAATAATGAGATAACAAAGTTGTCGGAGAAATTCAATATGATGATCGCTCAGCTCGAGAGTTATTACTATGAACTTGAGGAAAAAGTAAAAGAACGAACCCTGAAAATTGAAAAACAGAAAGAAGAGATTGAAGAGCAGAAAAAACACATCATGGACAGTATCTATTATGCCCGGAGAATACAGAATGCAATCCTTCCTTCCTTTAACTTTATAAGTAATCACCTGAAAAATTACTTCATTCTTTATCTTCCTAAAGATATTGTAAGCGGCGATTTCTACTGGGTGCATGAAACAGACGGTTTATTCATGGTGGCAGCAGTCGATTGTACAGGGCATGGAGTTCCTGGAGCATTCATGTCGATAGTTGGATTTAATCAGCTTAATTATGCCGTTACTGTTAAAAAAGCCAGAAGAGCAGGTGAAATACTCGATGCGCTTAATAAAGGCGTTATTACAACGCTGAATGAAAATACGAGCGACAATTCAATTAAAGACGGAATGGATATGGCGCTCTGCGTTTTTAATCTGAAAGAAAATAAAGTAGAATTTGCCGGAGCCAATAATCCTATGTACCTGTTCAGAGATAATAAACTCATACGGTATAAAGGAGACAGGTTCCCGATCGGAGCATTTGAAGGGAGTACACCACAACTGTTTGTCAATAATGAAATTAACCTGGAAGAAGGAGATACTATTTATCTCTCTTCAGATGGCTTTGCTGACCAGTTTGGAGGTCCTGAGAACAAGAAATTCATGAGCAAAAGATTTGAAGAACTTCTTCTGGAGATACATAAACAGCCTGTCGCGACACAAAAGGAGGCTCTTAAAAAAAGCCTTGCCGAATGGAAGGGCGACAATGACCAGGTAGATGATATTCTTGTAATAGGAATTAAAATATAGTAAGGCAATATATTAAATTATGGCATCAGACAAAGAGATCCGGAATTTAAATCCATTTCCAGGGCTCAGACCATTTGCACCGGAAGAAAGTGACCTGTTCTTCGGCCGCGAAAAGGAGAGCCAGGAGGTCCTGGATAAACTTCTGAAGAACCGGTTCATAACAGTAATTGGAGCTTCAGGAAGCGGAAAATCTTCACTGATTTACTGCGGGGTACTTCCCAAAATCAGAGACCTTCGACAAGATGAGTCTTCATTATGGAGAATTATCACTTTCAGACCAGGGAATGACCCTCTTGGAAGCCTTGGGAAATCAATTTCAGACTATATTGAGGAATCAGGCCTTGAGAAAGTAGGAATTGATAACCTGCTGCTCGATATACACCTGAATTCTGACGGGATTACATCGGCCATTAAAAAACATCTGATAAAAGGTACAGAAAAAGTATTGCTTGTACTTGACCAGTTTGAGGAACTTTTCAGATACAGCGCTTTAAACCAGGCTGGAACAAGCAATAAACAGACAGCCGAATTTGTTGAAAAAATAGTAAAAGCTGTAAGTCAGCCTGATTCAGGAGTATATACAATAATTACAATGCGCTCCGATTTTATTGGAGAATGTGCACATTATCAGGGACTTACACAACTTATTAATAACAGCAACTATCTTGTCCCTCATATGGACAGGGATAATTACAGGCAGGCTATTGAAGGTCCTGTTAAATATGCCGGAGCAGCAATCGAGCAAAAACTTGTTGAAACAATTCTTGACGATATAGGAGAACAGACTGATCAGTTACCGGTATTACAGCATGCACTAATGAGGACATGGACTTACTGGAAGGAACTGGATGAGCCTGATCGCCCTCTGAGTTTTACAGATTATGATGCGGTGGGCACTATGAGTGATGCAATGTCGCGTCATGCAAATGAAGCTTATGAAGAACTTGATAAGCGAGGCAAGGAGATCTGTGAGAAAATGTTCAAATCCATCACTGAAAAAGGCACTGACAATAAAGGTGTGCGACATCCTTCATCTGTTTCAACAATTAAGTCAGTTTTACAGTGCACCAGTGAAGAGCTTTTTATTGTGGTCGAGAAATTCAGGATCCCCTCCAGATCCTTTATTACACCAAGACAGGGATTCCCTTTGACCGAAGATTCGATTATTGACCTCTCTCATGAGAGTCTGATGAGGCTGTGGGACCGTCTCAGGGAGTGGGTGGAAAATGAAGCTGCCGCCGTTCAAATGTATCTTCGGCTTTCAGAAGCGTCAGCAATGTACCAACAGGGGAAAACCAGTCTCTGGAGACCACCTGATCTTCAGCTTGCAATTAACTGGCGCGATCAGCATAAACCGACCCTTACCTGGGCACAGCGTTATGACCCGGCTTTTGAAAGGGCAATGGTTTATCTCAGAACAAGCGAAACTGCCTTTCTCGATGAAGAAGAAAGTAAAATAAGGCTTCAGAAAAGGCAGATAAGACGGGCAAAAATTGTGACAATAATTCTTGGTACCGCTGCAATCATCTCAATCGGATTCATGCTATTTGCTTTTGTTCAGAAAATTGCAGCTGACAGGCAGACTGTTCTGGCAGAGGATAGAAGAGTTCTTGCAGAAAGAGAAACTCTGCGGGCAGACTCATCATCTAAAGTTGCTACGGAGCAAAGAATAATTGCCGACTCGAATGCTACAAGAGCACAACTGAATGCTGAACAGGCAGAGATTCAGAGAGTAATTGCTGAAAATCAGAAACGAATTGCCGAGATCAACTCGCAACTCGCCCAGAAAAATGAAAAAATTGCCAAGGAGCAGACCGATTCAGCTACAAAAGCTAAAGAGAAAGCACTTGCAAATGAAAAGCTGGCCAGGGAACAAAAAATTGAAGCTCTGCGGCTGAGGATGCTATCAATAGGCAAATCAATGTCAATCAAATCACTTCAGGTTCAGGGTCAGAAAGATCTTCAGACCCTGCTTGCCTATCAGGCGTACCTTTTCAACAGGAAAAATAAGGGCGCCGAAAATGATGCTGATATATATAATGGGCTCTATAATGTTGCCCGCCTCTATGGGAATGTTGATTATAAGACTTATGATGGGCATAATGGTGCAATAAAAAGTATTGCTTTTGTGCCTGGGAAAAAGGAATTCTTTACTTCCAGTGAAGATGGCCAGATTTTAAAGTGGACAACAGAGGGAGCCACCCAGACTTACCAGGTTATCTATTCCGGTATTGATATTATTGAAGTTCTTTCAGTTAGCCCGGATGCTTCGTGGCTTGCCTGCGGCAGCGGTAATTCATCAATCCGGATGATACCCCTGAAAGGGAATATGATGCAATATGAACTGAAAGGACATAAAGGGAAAATAAAATCACTCATTTTCTCTTTTGACGGGAAGTATCTCTATTCAGCATCGCTCGACGGCAAAGTGTTTCAGTGGGACCTGGCAACCAGAACCAGCAAGGATATGAACACAGGCTCAATGCAGATAACATCAATAGATATCTCGTCGAACGGGAAATTCCTGGCAGGTATAAACACTCTTGGAAATGTGATAGTGTGGGATCCATTAAACAATTCAGACCTATTCAGAATTGAAACTGCCGGTAAAAACATTAAGGTGATCAGGTTCAAACCTGATGAGAATATTCTGGCTATTGGCGATATAAACGGGAATGTTGAATTGTGGGACATAAGCTCGCAAAAAATGATTTCAAAAGTTAAAGCCCATACTGCCCAGGTAAATGATATTCAGTTCAATCCTCTTCTGAAACAGATGGCAACAGCAAGTAACGACAAGACTCTTAAGATCTACAATATTATTGACATAACCGATCTTACCGAACCTCCAATTACACTTTCTGATAATAATGGGTTCGTACTTGTAATGCAGTTCAGTCCGGATGGACAACTGATCGTTTCAGGAACTTACGAAAAAACCCAGAACCTGGTGAGCCGTCCTGCGCATGTTGACAATCTTGTAAAAGATATCTGTACCCTGGTTACACGGAATATGACACAGGATGAGTGGAATACATACGTTGGTAAGGATATCCCGCTTGAGAATACTTGCTCTGAAAAGAGTTATAATATTAAAGTTAATGTGGTACAATAAAGATATCAGGGAAATGAAAACCAGATATTCAGGTTCATTTATTTTAAAGATTCTGGTGGCACTGTTCTCCAGTTCTATTCCTCTTACTGTTCTGGCTCAGCAAACCAGTACATGTGCCGAGAATTTGAAAACAGCCCAGTCTCTTTTCGATAAGGGGCAGGTTGAACAGGTGCCTGCCATACTTGGCGAATGCATGAGGTCGGGTTTCAACCGAGAGGAACAACTTGCAGCCTATAAGCTTCTGATACAGTCATTTCTGTTTGAAGACCGGATTGAACAGGCCGATTCTGCAATGCTGGCTTTTTTGAAAAAGAATCCGGAATATCAGCTTAGTCCGACGGACCACTCTAGTTTCGTTTTTCTGTTTAACAGCTTTAAAGTAAAACCTGTTGTACAGATATCTTTTCATTTCGGGACAAATTTGCCATTTATAAGTTTTATAAACCCGGTTTCGGTTTCGTCAGTTCCTGTGGGAAGTAAATACAGTAGCCAGGCAATGAACCTGTTCACATCACTCGAAGCGAAATTTGCATTGAACAGAAAACTTGAACTTAATATCGAAGGTGGCCTGTCACAATCAAAATTTACAAATACTGAAGAATTCCTGGGATTTGGTAAAACTGAGTATACGGAAACCCAGACTCGTCTTGAAGTTCCGCTGACAGTCACTTATAATATAGTTAAAATGGGGAAATTTACTCCCTATGCACGGCTTGGAGCCGGAACTGCATTTGATCTGGCATCTTCAGCAAAAGCTTATTTCAGACCGGCTGACCTGAATAATTTTGAATCACACACCGGTCCTGATATTGACAGAAAAGATTCAAGAATATTCATGGATATATTTGCCCAGGCAGGAGCCGGAATTAAATTTAAAACACCAGGAGGTTATTTAAATTTTGAAATAAGATCTAATGTCGGCTTGCTTAACCAGACGGTGAGGGGATACAGTTCTGCTGAAACACTCAAATGGGAGTACTATTATGCAGATGACGATTTTAATCTCAATAATCTGAATATCAGCCTGGGATATACTCAGATCTTCTATAAACCATCAAAAAATAAATAGCAGGATATGAAGCAGATTAGTGTATTTTTGATTACTCTGATATTTTTTGCAGCCTGCGAACGTGCTCAGGATAACGATGAGATTTTAAAATTCTATGGTGATGCAAAGGAAGATATCGGATATTCTGTTGCAATAGCTGCTGATGGTTATTATATCTGTGGCCAGATGACAGAGTTAACCCGAACAACCGACCGTATAATTACAGGTTCATCAACGAAACCCTGTATAATAAAGACAGGATTTGACGGGAATATTATATGGAAGAAAACCTTTGGAAATAAGTTGCAGGGGTTTGCTGCAAAGGTTCTTGTGATGGATAATGGATCGGTTATCTGTACGGGCCAGGTTACTGATACGATAACTCTGGAGAGCGAGCTGATGGTGGCTAAGATAAATTCCGACGGATCAGGTGCTGTCGAAATGGTTTATGAAGCTACCGGAAACCAGACAGGATGTGATATTATTCAAACCGCAGAGGGTTTTATGATCCTTGCAACTACTGATGCAGAACGGCTTCCGATAACATTAAATACAGGAAATATTCAAGGAAAAAAGGACATCGTCCTGGTGAGGATAAACAGCAGTCTTGAACAGATTGTTGCTCCATCAGCAATAGGTTACCCGAATAATGATTTTGGAGTTGCAATAAAACATGATATCGGTGGAGGCTATATTATTGCCGGTACGACCGATAAGTCTGAAACCGGAAAAACCGGTTATAACTTATTCCTTATTAGAATAAACAGCGATGGCAGTGCAACTGAGCCTGCAATTATAGGAGGTACTGATGATGAATTTGCCGCTGATCTTGAGGTCCTTAATGATGGTTACCTGTTCGCAGCAACTGTTGGACAATCCGTTGGTGATCAGTCAGCATATATTCAGAAAATTCCACTGGATATATACTCAGATCCATTGCCTCCGGTAATAATTGAAAACACGGACTCCTGGTCGGTAAAAGCGATGAGCCGGTACAAGGCCAATGCATTTGTGGTTGCTGGAAAATCGGGAGGTACCACCGGCGAAATTCTTCTCTTTGCAGTTGATGCTGAGGGAAATCAACTGCCAGGCAAAGAGTTAACCAGGGGCAGTACCGGCATACAGGAAGCAAATGATGTCGTTTCTGACAGTGAAGGTTATGTTATTGCTGTCGGTAAAAACAGCTATGAGACCAATTCATTGATCACACTTCTGAAATTCAGGTTTTAGCAGCGATGGTCAATGCAAATTTTAATAAAATTACAATAATGAAAAGAGCAGTTGGTTTATTATTATTGTTCCTGCCTCTGATATCAGAGAGCTTGACCGCACAATCTCTCAGCGGAGTAAATATTTTAGGAACACCTAATATAAGTTTAGAACTAACGGGCAATTTTACGGGTGTTCTCGGAGCTGCCGGTAATTATTATAAATATGAATGGAGATATAGTCCATCAAGGACTCTTCTTTCATCAACTACAACATCTTATACAATTCTACCTGCAGATAATGGTCAGGAGATTTATTTTAAAGTTTCAATTCTTAACTCTGCAGATTCACTTCTTAAAGCAGATTCAAGCAGTACAGTACTGGTAAATTCGATACCGGTGGGCTCGAATGCTGTTGTTGTAGGTGACCCGCGTCCGGGACTGACACTATGGGCTAATTATGTTCTTTCAGATGCCGACGGTGACTCTGAAGGAGGTTCAACCTACCAGTGGTATAAGGATACTAATTCTGATGGGATCGGGGCTTCAATTATCAGCCTGGCAACATCAAAATCATATAAAGTGAAGGATAGCGATGCCGGATCATATATTGGATTTAAGGTCATTCCGGGTGCTTCAACAGGCTCAACTCCCGGAGCTCAGATAGCAACAGGTGAGTATGTAGCCGTTACGGCAAATGATAAACCTGTTGCAAGCGGACTCAAAATTTTGGGTACATTTAATGTCAACGATGTTCTTACCGGTAATTATACATATTCAGATTATGAAGGAGATCTTGAATCAGGATCAACTTATGAGTGGACTGCTACCACAGATACGAACGGAATATTTTCCGCGGTAACTAATGGATCGGGTATAAGTCATCAGATTACCATGGATGAGCAGGGGATGTACTATAAGTTCAGCGTTATTCCAAAATCTGCATCAGGAACAACACCGGGAGATAAAAAAACGACATGGGCGTCTGCTTTCAGAGCTAACTCAAAGCCAATTGTTACTTATGTTCATATATCAGGAAAAGATACTCTTAATGAAACGCTTACTGCAGTATATAGTTACCAGGATATTGACGGAGACCCTCAGGGGACTTCCATATATCAATGGTACCGCGATTCAGATCCGATTTTAGGGGCGACATCTCTGACATATAAACTTACAATATATGATGTTGACAAAATGATAACATTTAAGGTTATTCCTGTTTCCGGCGGCTCTGTCTATCCAAATACCGGAGATACATTTGCCAGCACTCCTGTCGGACCTGTTGAAGATCCCGCAGCGACACCACCTGTTGCCGCTAACCCTTGCATTAGCGGAATTCGTGAAGTTGGGCAGGAATTGATTGGGGATTACACTTATATAAATAGTTATGCTGAAAAGGATTCCCGGTATATCTGGTTCAGGGGAAAAACTGTCTTAAAGGAGGGCAAAAATAGTTCCGATAAGAAATATAAACTTGTTGATGCTGATATTAATCAGGAAATTATTTTTGCTGTAGTACCAAAAAATGAAAGACAACCTACGCAGGTTGGAGATACTGCCTTCAGTCCTACCCTTGCAATTTTTGATCTGCAAAAAGACATTTTCAGCGCAACTGATTCTGCTCAGATCCTTTATGCCAAACCAATGGGTGGTACATTTTCCGGAATCGGAGTAACCAATGGATATTTTTATCCTGAGGTTGCCGGTCCAAGTGCCACTCCATATACCCTGAAATACGTATTTACTACATCTACATTACCTACATGTGCACAGACTGCCTATAAAGATGTTGAAGTGCGGCCAATTGTTGTAGAATTCCTGGGAGTAGATCTGGTTTACTGCGATAAACATGGTGCTGATACAATATATGTTCTTAATGTTCCCCCACTTGCCCTCTACAGGAATTTTTCAATTTCAAGTCCTGCCGGTAACCTGATTATGATCTCAGATACTTCTGCTGTATTTTATCCTGACCTTATGAACTCAGGAGATAAAATTGATGCAATTACCTACTCGTATATTGACGGGAAGAATTTCGTTGAGATAAAAGCAGAACTTGTTATAGATCACATAGGAGAAGTCACAATCAGGAATCTTGAACCTGGTACTTCAATTTGCAATAACGCAACACCCTTTGAATTATTCACATCACATATTGGGGGGATATTCACAGGCCCTGTACTTTTAGGTAAACTGGATCCATCTCTTGTACCTGGAGGTTTCGGAGACGCAATTGTAACATATACTTATGTAAGTCTCAAAGGCTGCTCACAGACTGCAATTGTTCCAATTACGGTTGATCCTGTTCCTGTAATATCGTTTGTTCCTGCAGATTTCTGTATTATTGACGAATCTGATTCAACAAGGATGGTTAATAATACTGTTCCGGACGGACTTGTTAAAACATGGTTATGGGAATTCTCAGAATCAGGTATAACCACTACGAGTTCAAGAAAAGAACCTGCTATACTTTATAAAAAAGGCGGTGATCATCGAATTTTTCTTACTGCAACAACAGAAAGCGGCTGTACTGTCAAAGATGATGAGACATTCGACCTGGGTGTAAAGCCTGAAGCCGGGTTTACCTGGAAAAATGAATGTTTCCATCCTGACGATTCCGTTCTGTTTTTTGACGCAACTGTATCAGCATCAGCATTTACCAGAAGATGGATTTTCAATG
>Ga0209575_10000917_pt1 | contig 14068 bp, 8 predicted proteins | sample Medcelwee11metaG_FD_187172 | JGI IMG/M metagenome (GOLD analysis project Ga0209575, IMG submission 187172) | Freshwater pond sediment microbial communities from the University of Edinburgh, under environmental carbon perturbations - Medium... | ecosystem: Environmental > Aquatic > Freshwater >...
ACGGGTCTGTCCGCCTTGGCGCTCAAGCGTCACTTGGGAGTCAGTTATCCCACCGCTTGGCTAATCCACCACAAGTTGATGCAAGCCATGTCCACCATCCCTGCTTTGTCAAGTTCACACCAGTCCCTGGCTTTACCTTGAAAGCACTCGCTACGTGGGCGAAGGACAACTTGGCTGCGGGGTGTTTGGTACTCTCGGATGGCTTGCCAGGCTTTAGGGCGCTGACAACGGCAGGGTGTCAACCAAGTCTTGGTGTCAGGTGGAAAAAAGCCTAAAGACTTACCAGAATTTAAGTGGGTTCACGGTGTTGGGTAATCTTAAGACCAGTCTTGCCGGGACTTACCATGCCTTTAATTTTGGCAAATACGGCACCCGGTATTTGGCAGAGGTCGCCTACCGTTTTAACCGGCGGTTTCGACTGGATATCTTGCCACAACGGCTGCTATTTGCCACTATTTGCTGTCCGCCGCACACTGAAGCTTGATTGAGATGGGGGGAGAATGAAGAAGCTTGCTAATCAGGTAGTATTAAGTACTTAAGCTATTCGCGACAAAGGCGCGTCATGGCTTGCTCCCACACTGGGGTATGGGCAGTTTGTTTGCGGCGGGGATTTGGAGTACTCTTTGCTGCTGTGCGCACGAGAGTACCGAATGGTGAGCAATGAAAGAATGTTGCCTACACTACTTGGCTGTATTTTTACTCACAAGAGGCACTGCACCTGATGGCTCACGGGTGCAGTTATTCGCTAATCACGATTAAGGGGACACACCATGCAGCAAAAATCCGCAGAAGATGTCATTAAAATGATTCAGACTATTCTCGATGTCAATCAATTCAGCGTAGGTGATGAGTATTTCAGGGAGTTGGTGCGCAATCTCGCACAGCATCTGGGCGTTAAGTTTTGCTTTATCGGGCGTGCCGAAGATGCCGATCAAACTAAAGTGAGAACCCATGTGGTGTGGGCGGGCGGGCAGTTTATGGATAATTTCACCTATGATCTGGTCGGCACGCCTTGTAAAAATATTTTCGACGGTAAGCGGGTGGGGCTGTATTCGCCGCATGTCGCTGATCTATTTCCAGAAGATGAAATGTTGGGGCAGATGGGCGTGGAATCCTATTTGGGCGCGCCAATTTTGGATAAAGACAATCACATACTGGGTTTGATTGTGGTGCTTGATTCTGAACCCATTAAAGAGCGCGAACTTTATAGCGCAATTATGGAATTAATAGCGGGGCGCGTTGCCGCAGAGTTTGAACGTAATGATTTGCAGGCGAATTTGCAGCGCCAAGTGGATGAACGCACGGCTGAGTTGCAAGCGCGTATGGAAGAATTAGAACGCACTCGGCAGGAGTTGATACAGAGCGAAAAAATGGCTTCTTTAGGTCGTTTGGTAGCAGGGTTTGCCCATGAATTGAATACGCCGATTGGCGTGGCGGTCAGTAGCGCTTCGGTGCTGGATGGCAAGGCACAGGAAATTAGCCGTTTTTTGTCGCAAGATGAAGTGGATGGTGACGCATTAGATACTATTCTTCAGCAGTTTGGTGAGGCATCGCGTTTAATTACGGCTAATTTGAAACGGGCTTCTGAGTTGGTGAATAGTTTTAAACGTACAGCAGTGGATCAGAGTTCTGAGCATATTCATGGTTTTAATGTTAAGACGATGTTTGAGGATGTGATTAAAACGCTGCACAGTCGTTTTAAGCAGAGCAATATTAATATTCAGGTGGAGTGTACGGAGAACTTGAATATTTATAGTGTGCCGGGCAGTATTGAGCAGGTTATGACCAATTTGTTACTCAACAGCTTGGAACATGCTTATGATGCGGGGCAAAACGGCGCTATTCACATCAGCGCGGCACTGCATGGAGATCGGCTGCACATCGAATATCGGGATAACGGCAAAGGCATGACGGAAGAAACACGGTCGAAAATTTTTGAGCCTTTTTTCACCACCAATCGCGCTCATGGTGGCAGTGGTTTGGGCATGTATATTAGTTATAACCTGCTCACAACTCAGTTGCAGGGTGATATGCAGTGTCACAGTAAGCTGGGCGAGGGAACGCGCTTTACGCTCGATTTTCCTATCCAACATTCGTTACCTGTTCCAGCTTAATCTGCCATTGCCTGATATGAAAAAAATTATACGTCGTAAGACAACTGACAGTCAGCCGCCAAGCGCCTCATCGACACTGGCTTCTGCGCCTTGGCAGATTTTGGTGGTGGATGATGAGCCGGATATTCATGCCATCACTAAACTCGCGCTGAGTAATTTTGTGTTTGCTGGGCGCGGTTTAGAGATTTTTTCTGCCTTGTCTGCTGCACAAGCACGCGCCTTGTTGCAACAACAGCCGAATATCATAGTGGCGATGATCGATGTGGTAATGGAAACCGATGATGCCGGTTTGCAGTTGGTCGGTTTTATTCGTAACCAGTTGAATAATAAAATGATGCGCTTAATTATTCGCACCGGTCAACCAGGTCTGGCACCGGAAAGAAGCGTGATTGAGCGTTACGATATTGATGATTACAAGGAAAAAAACGAACTCACCGAAACCAAGCTTTATACCACCTTGCGGCTGGCTTTGAAGTCGTATCAAGCGATGCAGAGACTTGATACACAACGCACTGCCTTGAGCAAAATTCTCGATGCCTCGCCCGCCTTGTATCATCCACAATCAATTAAGCAGTTCTTCAACGGCGTATTAAGTCAGGTGATCAGCCTGTGCAATCTAGGACATAACAGCGCAATTTCAACGCTAAATAACAGTTTTGTTGCCACCACAGAGGACGCGAAAGAGCTGACGATTCATGCTGGCACTGGGTATTTTGCCAACACGCCCGACAGCCCTGAAGCGCAGGCGATACAAAACGCCTGCATTACCTACTTAGAACACAATAAAGACAACAAAAACAGTATCTTGACCGGATTTCCTTTAACCAATGATGCGATGTTGATACGTTTGCATGTCGAACAATCCAATCCCGACGAAGGACAGAGTTTTATTTATTTGGAAAATTCATCTTGCTTGATGAAAACCGATCAAGAGTTGTTGAGTGTTATGGCGTATCAGTGTGCTTCTGCATTGAAAAATCTACAGTTATTTTTGGAATTACAAGCCGCACATCAACAAAGTTCGCAGTTGCTTGGCATGGCAGAACAAGCGCGTAATATCGCAGAATCCGCTAATTCGGCAAAAACCATTTTTCTTGCCAAAATGAGCCATGAATTACGCACGCCGCTAAATGCCATTATTGGTTACAGTAATTTGATTGAAGAAGAAGCAGAAGATTCGGGCTACCACGATTTATTGCCAGATTTGAAAAAAATTCAAAATGCTGGACAGCAATTACTGAACATGATCAGAGATATTCTTGACATCACCCAAATTGAATCGCAACAACGGAGTTTAGATTTACAACAATTCACTGTGCAAGCATTGCTTGAAGATATTATGACTCTGCTACAACCCTTGATTGACAAACGCCATAATCAGTTGAAGATTGTTTGTCAAGAACCCATCGCGCCGATTTGCTCAGATAAAACAAAATTAAAACAAATTTTGCTCAATCTACTACACAACGCCAATAAATTTACCCGCCAAGGCAATATCAGCCTGCATGTGAGTCACTTAGAAACCGCCGGAGACAATCTCAAACAATGCGATCCGCCCTTGAGTGAAATCTGCCAGCATTGCAAGAGTTCGGGCTTTTTGACGTTCAAGGTTGTGGATACTGGCGTGGGCATTCCTAAAGATCAGTTTGCGGCGATTTTTGAAACCTTTAGTCAAGTCAATAGCAGTTCCGCCAGCGATGACGGCACCACGCCGGGCGCGGGCTTAGGGCTGTCCATCAGTCGCCAGTTATGCCATGTGTTGGGTGGTAACATCAGTGTTGATAGTTGTCTGGGCAAGGGTTCTGTGTTTACTGTAAACATTCCGACCAACATCGTGCTGGCAAACGCGCCTAAGATTTTGCACCGTGCCCCGACTGAATGCGCATAAACCCACGCGAAAAAAATTGACTTGCTTACCGGTCGGGGTTTGCAACCCCGACCATGACCCGCGTAGGATGCGCGGAGCGTCTTTTTGCGAAGCGCATCCTACCTTGCAGGAATAAAATATCCTAAGCCTCTGTTTATCAAAGATAGCCATGTAGGGTTTGCGCCGCCTGTTTTCGCGGCGCGAACGGATTGATACTCAAACCTTGCTTGCGAAAGGTTGAAGTGACCGCTTCTTCGTTCCCACGTAGAACAGGTGGCCCCGACGATCAGCACCCACCGCCCTTGTCTCTGTTCTCATACGTTTTCAACTTACCCGGATTTCTTAAGCGTTATTCTCATGCGTCCGCATCTTTGCCGAAACGCGCCAATAATTCAATGCTGGTGAGCGGATACGCGAACAAGTAACCCTGTCCGATGTCGCAGCCATGTTGGCGCAACACTTTCAGTTGTGCTTCGTTTTCGATGCCTTCCGCCACCACGCTGAAACTCAGCGCTTGCGCCATTACTAGGATGGTTTTGGCGATGGCTTGCGCATCGGCGTTATGGTCGATGTCGGTGACAAATTGCTGGGCGATTTTAAGTTCGTGGATAGGCAGGCGGCGCAGGTAGGACAAGGACGAGTAGCCTGTGCCGAAATCGTCGATGCTCAACTTGATGCCCAGCGCTTTGAGTTCTTGCAGCAACTGCTGCACTTGCTCGAAATCTTCGACCAGCGCGCTTTCGGTCAGTTCCAGCATCACATATTCCGCGTCCAGCCCGTGCAAACTGAGCAGGCGCAACATCATCGCCGGCACGTTGCCTCGGCGGAACTGGAACGACGAGACGTTGATGGAAACGCGCGGGATGTCATGTCCGTGTTTGACCCACTGCGCCATTTGTTTGCAGGCGGTGGCAGCCACCCATTCGCCCAGGCGGTCGATGATGCCCGCCTTCTCGGCCAGCGGAATAAATTTAGAGGGCAGGATCAGCCCCTCGCTGCGATGTTGCCAGCGTACCAGTGCCTCGACCCCGATGAGCCTGCCGCTGGTGATGTCGATTTGCGGCTGGTATAGCAGGAACAGCTCGTCGCGTTCGATTGCACCGCGCAATTCGGTTTCCAGCTTAAGCCTTTCATCAGCCGCACGCTTGAGTTCAATGGTGAAAAAATGGTGTGCGCGTTTGCCACCGTCTTTGGCCTGATACATCGCGCTGTCGGCATTTTTCAGCAAGGTCTCAGGATCGATTCCATCGTTGGGGTACATGCAGATGCCGATGCTGGCACCGGGATAGATGTGCTGCCGCCCGATGGTATAGGGGTGCAACATGCCGTCGGCGATGCGGTGCGCGGCCATTTCCGCCTCGGCCACGCTGGCCTCCTCGATCAGCAGCGCAAATTCGTCGCCGCCGAAACGCGCCACGGTGTCGCCGCTGCGCACACATTCGCGCAGCCGTTTGGCGACTTCTATGAGCAACTCGTCCCCTGCCGCGTGCCCCAGTGAGTCGTTGATGACTTTGAAATTGTCGAGATCGATGAACAACACGGCGAAGGAGTTTTGGCTGCGTTTGGCATGTATGATGGTTTGGCGCAAGCGGTCCATGAACAACACGCGGTTGGGCAACCCGGTCAGGTCGTCGTGGGTGGCGAGAAATTCTACCCTGCGCTGCGATTCCTTGACCACCGAAATATCGCTGAAGATGCCGACATAGTTAATCACCTTGCCATCTGGCCCATTCACCGCATTGATGGTGAGCCACTCCGGGTAAACCTCGCCGGACTTGCGTGTGTTCCAGATTTCACCCTGCCACCAGCCATGCGATTGCAGGTGTTCCCACATATTGGCGTAGAAGCTGGCATCCTGTTTGTTGGAAGACAGCAGTCTGGGTGTTTGCCCGACCACCTCGTCAGCGGTATAGCCGGTCACCTCGGTAAACGCGCTGTTGATGGTGAGGATTTTCTGGTTGGCATCAGTGACCACGATGCCTTCGCCCGCGCGGTCGAACACCCGCGCTGCTAGGCGCAGTTGGTCTTCGGCGCGTTTGTGGTCGGTAATATCCACCGACTGCGTGCAGATGCTATACGCCACGCCGTCTTCCGACAGCAGCGGGAAACGCACCGAATGCAGGTAACGCTCGTTGCCGTTGCTGATGGTCAGCAAATCCTCAAACTCCAGCGCGCTCTGTTGGCGCACCACATCCAGTTCCTTGGCGCGGAAATCGTCGGCGATTTTGCGCGGCATAAGTTGCGCGTCGGTTTTTCCCAATACCGCACTGGATTCCATGCCGAAAAACTTTTCAAAACTGCGGTTGACGAACTCGTAGCGCCCGGCCAAGTCCTTGAGCGCGATGATGGAAGTCGAGTTGTTCATGATCGCCAGCAGAATTTCGCGGTTCTTGCGCACTTCGCGCTCCGCCGTCAGCCGCTCGGTGTGATCCAGCAACACGATAATCGCGCCGTGGACGCCGTGCGCCCGCATTTCATAAGGCGAGACATGCAGCAGATAATGACGCTCGTTGGAGTAAATGTGCGTCTCGCTCACGCGGTTGTCGCTGATGGCCGGGTGAACCACAGTGGTGAAATCGGTCATACCAGACGGCATACGCAAGTTGCGCAGCGGCTGTTTGATCGAGGCTGGCGTCAGCGAGAACAATATCGCTGCCGGGCTGTTGAAGCGGATCAGTTCCAGCCGGGTGTTACACACCATGATGGGGAAACCCACGCTGTTCTGGATGTTCTCCAGATCGTTCAACAAATCAGCCAGTTCGCTGGAGCGCACCTGCACTTCTTCGTTGACGGTGGTCAGCTCTTCGTTGGTGGATTGCAACTCCTCGTTGGCGGCTTCCAACTCTTCGTTGGATGATTGCAACTCTTCGTTGGCGGCCACCACTTCTTCGTTCAGCGCCTGCATTTCCTCGTTGGAGGTTTCCAACTCTTCGATCACCGTTTGCAACCGTTCGCGCGTGGAAATCAGTTCTTCTTCCAGTTCGCGCACGTTGCGCCCTTCCACAGAAGACTGGTTGCTCTCGCCTTCCGCCTCGGGGCTGATCACTTGCGGCATGATCTCGAAACAAACCAAAAACAGCGACTTGCTGATGCCGCGCTCCATCGGGTGAACTGCCAGCCGCACACGGCTTGCAATGTTGCCGACCTTGAGGGTATGCGGCCTGCCGAACGCCGATTCCTGCTTGTGTTCGGCGTGGTGTTGCAACAGTTGCAGGTCGGCGCGTAACTCGCGCCGCAACAGATGCTGCAAATTAAAATTGGGTTTACCCGGCAACACCACCAGATACGACGACACCTCGCCGTGGATATGCAAAATATCGAACGAGCCGTTGATTAATATCGAAGACGGCACATAACGGCGCACCGCCTCTTCCATCAAGCGTTCCTGCGAATCGGCCACCGCTTTGGGGATGGTGCGATCACCCAAATCCGGCAAGCGGAACGCCGACGCGGTGAGGCGCGATTCGCCCGCACGGCGGCGGTAGATACGCGCCGATTTATCCACCACCTCGAACAGCGCTTCCTGCTGGAAAATGCCTTCGGATTTACCAAGGAACAACAGCCCGTTCGGATTGAGGCTGTAGTGGAAAGTGGATAACACCTTGGCCTGCAATTCGTTCTGCAAATAGATCAGCACGTTGCGGCAACTCACCAGATCGAGGCGCAGGAAAGGCGGGTCTTGCACCAAGTTTTGCCGCGCCACCACCACCATATCGCGCAAGGTGCGCGACACTTCCAGACGGTTGCCGACTTTCTGGAAATAGCGGATCGCCAACCCCGGCTCTAGGTCAACCAGTGCGCTTTCCGCGTAAGAGCCTTTACGCGCCACTGCCAGCGCGTTGAGATCGATGTCGGTGGCAAAAATCTGGATGCGGAACTGCGACAAACTCGAACCCAGCGTTTCCGCCAGCAAGATCGCCAGCGTATAGGCTTCTTCGCCCGTGGCGCAGGCGGGCACCCAGACACGAATTTCGTCGCCCGGACGTTTATAAGTCAGAATCTCGCACACCACGCTGCGCAGCGCGGTGAACGACAGCGGATCGCGGAAAAACGCGGTGACTGAAATCAAAATGTCTTTGCCCAGACTTTCCAGTTCTTCCGGGTTGGTTTCCACCAGCGCCAGATAATCGTCCAGATCGTTGACGTGACACGCCGCCATGCGCCGTTCGATGCGCCGCCACAGCGTGCCTTCCTTGTAGCCGGAAAAGTCGATGCGCGTTTGCTGTTTCACTTTAATCAGCAATTTTTTCAGCGTGGTGGCGGCGATGGGCGGCTTGTTGTCAACTGTGACCGTGCCATGCGAGCGTGCGATGATGGCGATTTCTTTGGCGATTTCTTCCGGCGACAACACCCAATCCACGCAGCCAGTGTCGATGGCCGATTGCGGCATACCCGCGTATTTCCCGGTCTGCGGGTCTTGTGCGAAGGTGTAACCGCCCGCCGCCTTGATGTCGCGCAAGCCCGCCGCGCCATCGCTGCCCGTGCCAGACAAAATCACGCCGATGGCATCTTCGATTTTTTCTTCCGCCAGCGAAGTGAGAAACATATTCACCGACGGGCGCGGCGACGCTTCGCGCGGGCCTTCGATAAGCTGGAAGCAGCCATCGTGCATCTTCAAATTATTGCTGGCGGGCGCGACATAAATCGTGTCCGGCTCGGGCTGGATGCCGTGTTCCACTTCCTGCACCGCCATCGCTGTTTCGCGCCCCAACAACTGCGCCATCATGCTGCGGTGAGTGGGCGAGAGATGTTGCAAAACCACATAGGAAATGCCGAGATTGGTGGGAAGTGCTGCGATCAGCGAGGAAAGCGCCTCCAGTCCGCCCGCCGAAGCGCCTATACCCACCAGATACGGACGCAACGCACGCGGCGAGGGGGTCTCGGCGGCGGCGGGAACCACTTTTGCTGACGCCGCACGTGGGGAACGTGGCGCAGTTTTTTTCTTTTTTGCCGGACTATTCATCGCTGATCTCGTATTGGTTAATCGGGCAATGGTATAACATTGATTCCTGGAAAGCCGCAACACGGCGACGGGTAAATGTTTTGACAGAAGGGTCACGCATAGATTTTTTCTCCGAATGTAACTACCTACCCGCCCCCCTGCCAACCGGACAGGGATACCCGCAAACAACCCGCGCAAAGCAGCAAACACACTCAAACCTTGCTTGCGAAAGGTTGAAGTGTTGCGGCCCTTGGGATTGCTTGGGTCTGCCGCGCTTGCCGGGTTGCGGCGGCTCTTCGCGGTCTGCCTGTTCAAGAATCAGGCGGATAATGCGGCAGCGCCTGTTCTGAATCGGCCAGTGGGCGCGGCATCTTATATAGCATCGGCAGCAAGTGCGCACCGCATAGCACATGCCGCGCCTGAGTGAAGTTAAAATACGGCGACCAGCAATCATGTACCGCCGTGCCGCTAAAGTCTTTCAACACCGAGGCGTTAGCGTTCAGCGCATCCTCACCGCGTTTCTCATGGATAAACAAATGGGTCAGTTTCTCCTTGGCTGATTTGCTCTAGCGGCATACTTCGACAAGCTCAGCATTTGGAGGATATGATGTGCCTCATCAGCGCTAAATTGCCGACCGCAACACTCGCAGTGTTGCGGCAGATGAGCCTTGATAGGGTCAGGGTTGTCGACACGTTTGAGCGTTCTGCCTTGATGCCCGGATTGTCCGCCCTTTGCGTGTTCCGCGTCCTTCGGTAAACCAGGCTTGACTTGCGGTTTCTTGTCGCCGTTGCTACTCGGCGGCTTGTGGTTGTTGCTGCTGTCCAATCCCAAACGACGACGCAACTTGGCATTCTCGGCTTCGAATCGCTGAATTTCCCCCCAAAGCCGCTTGATCAGCGCTTTTAAGGCTGCGATGTCGTTGGGGGGGTCTGTCATGCGCTTAGTTTAGCTGAAATTGAGTGGGAGGAGATCGTTACGAATTAAGGTTGGCATGAGGGGGTAAGTTGTTACGTTATTTTTGCGAAAACCTGTGCTGAGCTTGTCGAAGCATTCGCAATCGCCGCATGGCTCGGCGTGAATCCTTGCAGCACCACATCAATTCGACGTTCCACCCCGCCTCGCGCTCCAAACCGCGACTGGAGCGGATTTTGTTCACATAACCCTGCAAATACAGCTTCGACATCGGAGCCTCCAGTTCGGTAGGGTTTGCGCCGCATGGTTTTCGCGGCGCGAACGCGAATGGTCGGCATCACGCCATTATCCCGCGTGTGCGACTGAAAAATGAATCCAGACAGTGTAGAATTTTTATTTTTAGGAGAAAATCATGCGTATCAAAGACAAGTACATCAGTCCGTTCACTGATTTCGGATTCAAAAAACTATTTGGCACTGAACCCAATAAAGATATTTTAATGGATTTCTTGAATGAACTGCTCAAGAAAGAAACCGGAAAAATCGTTGATTTAACCTATCTTTCGCCAGAAAAATTAGGGCGCAGCATTGATACGCGCAAAGCGGTTTTTGATATTTATTGTGAAAATAAAAAAGGTGAAAAGTTTATTGTTGAACTGCAAAAAGCCAAACAAAATTACTTCAAAGACCGCAGCGTTTACTATTCCACCTTTCCCATTCAGCAACAAGCCAAACAAGGCAAGTGGGATTTTAGACTAAACGCAGTTTACACAGTCGGTATTTTAGATTTTGTGTTTGCCGAAGACAAGCACGATGAGGCAGTATTTCACCATGAAGTCAAGTTGATTGATAGAAACACCCAAAAGGTATTTTACGACAAACTGACTTATATTTATTTAGAAATGCCGAAATTCCGTAAAACAGAGGAAGAATTGAAAACCCATTTTGACAAATGGCTGTATGTGTTGAGAAACTTGGAAGATTTGACCAAAAGACCGGCGAAATTGCAGGAGAAAATCTTTGCCAAATTGTTTGAGCAAGCAGAGATTGCCAATTACTCGGAAAAAGAATATCAAGAATATGAACAGAGCTTAAAAGAATACCGTGATTTGTCGAATGTGATAGACACAGCTTTTGATGAGGGCAAGGCGGAAGGCTTGGCGAAAGGAAAAGCGGAAGGTTTGGCGGAAGGTTTGGCGGAAGGCGAAAAACGCAAAGCACTTGAAACCGCTCGTAAGATGCGCGAGAAGGGTTTTAGCGCAGAGGAAATCTGTGAGTTGACTGGTCTGCGTTTGGATGATATGCAAGAATAAGCAGGCGAGTCCAACAAAAACCTGACAGGTCTTGAAGGCCTGTCAGGTTTTAAGCAGGCGGAAAGGGCGCACTTCCCTTTCCATCCAATACCTTAGACAAGCGCCCGCACAGGGCATTGAACACACGGAGCATGACCATGAAACTCCAGTTCGGTAGGGTTTGCGCCGCATGGTTTTCGCGGCGCGAACGCGAATGGTCGGCATCACGCCATTATCCCGCGTGCGCGACGAAAAGATGTCGCGCACCCTACCTGGCTAAAAAGCCATCACCTCATCTCATTAAATCACCTTGACAGGCTGGCCTATGAACCGCATAACCGTAGAAACGCCTTGCAGGTGAGATAATCACGCTGCAAGGCGTTTCTATTCCGAGCATTAGCCAATGAACTTTCAGGATACGGTATTAGTCACAACCATAACCAAAAATCCGGTTAGATTGGCAAACCCAGACCTGTTTTCAGTTACATGACTGGCCTAAAGTCTCCAAACTCAACATTCGGGAACCTGTGGCTATTTTGTTCATTGGTATCCACCGCCTCTATTCCAAACTGTGTGGCATTTGGCCCCCAGAGTGCGCTGTATTTCAGATCAGCCCCATTTGGGCCTGCAAACGTACCACGTGGATAAGTAAAGGTGAGTTTGTAAATTTCATCGCCATTATCCAACTTGCCAGCAGGTGACATAAGCATCTGGAACACATCATTATGGCTTTGTTTCAATTGCACTCTAGCAATTGGAAACTGGCCTGGACGCACAATCGCAATGATATCGAATTGCTCGTCACTCACATCAGAACGCGAGGGTGTATAGCCTGCCATAATCACTTGAGGCCCAAAACGACGGACGCTGTTATAACTCATGGGAACTGGGGTATTGCTCACCGCAGTCTGAGCCGGATAGTTACCAAACATCAAATCAGGGAAAGTGTGTGATTTTTGATAGCCATCTTTAGCGACAATATTAAACTGCCCTGGCTCGTCGCCCCAGGCGGTGTTAAACGTCCAGCTACCAAACAAACCTGGGGTAAAGGTATAAGTGAGCTTATAGACTAAATCTCCATTGGGCAGTACCCCAGCAGGCTCCATGGCAATTGAGAACAGGCCACCCGTAGTGTCTTGAAGTGAAACACTTGTAATCGGATTAACCCCTGGACGAATAATCGCTACCACGTCGAAACGGTCATCTGAAAAGTCTATCTGCGCTGGGCTAAATCCAGCAGCGATAACTTGTGGCATGGAACGAGCGGTGTCGTTGTAGCCGATGCCTTCAAACTCTGCCGTCACCTGTTTGGCCTTATCTAGCAGCAAGGTGCAAGTGGGCTGGGTACTGATGCAGTCCCTCGTCCACCCTTTGAAGCTATCACCTACATTTGCCGTGGCAATCAGAGTAACGGAAGTGCCTGCTGCATAAGCTTGGGTGCAGTTACTCTCACAAACAGTGTTTGTGGGCTGAACAACTACTTTACCCCGGCCCGTGCCCGCAAAGAGTACATCTAATGGATAGGCTCGTTCAAAATTAGCCACTACTTCGGTAGCCTGTCGAGTTGTCACCACACAAGCTTGAGTGCCCGTACAAGCCCCACTCCAACCGATGAAGTTATAGCCCGTGTTGGCGATAGAGGTCGCGGTTAATGTCACAGTTTCTCCAGCAGCATAGCTGGCTTCACAAACATCGCCACAATTAATGCCAGGTTTGTCACTGATCACCGTACCTGGATTGACACGTACTACCTTGACTGGGTACACAAGCGGTTCAAAGGCTGCGACACAAACTTTTGCGGTGTCTGCGTCTACAGTGACTGTGATGCTAGGCGTTGTGCCACTGCATGAACCCGTCCACTCCTTGAATTGATAATCGGCATCAGGTATAGCAGTCAGGGTTGCCGTGGTGGTGGCAGCATAGGTTTCTGTGCAATCTAAACCACACTCTATGCCGGTACTTGTTACTCTGCCATGACCAAGATTAACCACCTCTAGGCGCGTTCCTGCACCAAAACTGGCAACACAGACCTTGTTCTTGTCCATGACCAGCGTATTGCTACCGCTGCAATCTCCACCCCAAACCACGTTGGTGGGATTGGCTGTCAAAGTAAGCGCTGTACCCGCATCATAGCTCTTCGTACAATCCGTGTTACCCGTGGCACACTGAATACCTGTGGTCATGACAGTACCAGAACCGCCGGTTACGACGACTTGCAGGGTGTATTGCACTTTAGCAAACACTGCTCCACACGCCTTGTCGCCATCCAATGTGAGACTTGTGGTTGGATTCGTGCCACTACAGTTCCCCGCCCAACTCACAAACTGGTAACCCAGGGCAGCATTTGCCGTCAAGAGTGCAGTCGTATTTGCAACGTAGGAAGCGGTACAGACATCTCCACAACTCACCCCATCCGCAGTCGTGATACTGTTACCAGCATCGGGCTTAGTCAGGGTTAAGGTATATAAACGGGCAAATGAGGCCCCACAGGATTTTGGCACATCCAGGGTTACGCTGGCGGTTGCACTTGTACCGGTACAATCCCCACTCCAGCCTGTAAAGCGATAATTTGCCGCCGGAATGGCTGTCAATGAGACCAAGCCATTTAAGGCTTCACTACAATCTGCACCGCAATCAATCCCAGGGCCAGTGACCTTGCCCGAACCCGTGATGTTGACATTCAGCACCGGATTAAATTGTGCAGAACAATTCTTTGCCTTGTCCATAGTCACAGTGAGGCTTGGGCTTGTTCCACTACACTCGCCTGACCAACCTACAAACCCATAATATAGCTAAATTATATAATTTATAAGGCAACGTAACTTCTAATTTTATCAAATTTAAAGTATTCACCTGACAAACAATCTCTGAATATCTGAGTGGCTTCATCGAATATTTTAATAAATGCAAAATTTTTTCTTACCCATGTTTTTCCATACAA
>Ga0209575_10000918_pt1 | contig 14059 bp, 9 predicted proteins | sample Medcelwee11metaG_FD_187172 | JGI IMG/M metagenome (GOLD analysis project Ga0209575, IMG submission 187172) | Freshwater pond sediment microbial communities from the University of Edinburgh, under environmental carbon perturbations - Medium... | ecosystem: Environmental > Aquatic > Freshwater >...
GATGGGCCGGAAACTTGCGCCATGCCCGTTACCCCCGGTTTAATTGTGAGTAATCGACGATGATATTCCATATATTTTTCCACTTCTCTTTTTTGATGTGGACGCGGACCAACTAAACTCATTGAACCAAAGAGAACATTGAAAAATTGTGGAAGCTCATCAATGGAATATTTTTCAATAAATTTTCCTACTCGAGTTTTTCGCGGATCATCTTTTATTTTATACAGTGGACCTTTGCGCACACTTTGTTTCTCAATTAATACTTTTTCTAATTTTACCGCTTCTTTTAAATTATTATTTTCACTAGTAATACAGCTATTCCATTTCATATAGCGAAATTTATAAACATTGAATTTCTTAGAATCATTCCCGATTCGTTCGTTTTTATAAATTATTGGACCCTCACTATCCATTTTAACTGCAATAGCAGTGAGAATTAGAATTGGTGAAGTGATTATTATTCCAAAAATTGAAGCTACCACATCAAAAATACGCTTTAGAATTCTACCCCAACCATCCAATGGAGTGTTTCTTATTTCAATTAACGGCTCACCATTCAAAACACCAATTTCATATTTTGAAGTTTGCAATGTAGTCGGAATAAATTTAAATTTGATATTATGAATAGCGCAATAATCGATAATTTTTTCTTGCTCAGCATCAGTTATGGATGGCTCGCATAAAATTATTTCATCGATTCCTCGTTGCTGTTTTATTTCTTTAATTGCATGAAGGCTAGCTGTATCAATCTGGTCTATTATCTTAAATCCTAAATTTTTATTCTGAGCAATTAATTTAGAAACTGTATTCATTTTTCCATTTACTCCGATCAAAAGGAGTCTGTGCACGCCAATGCCCCTTGATCGCAAAAGCCATTTTTGAAACAACTGTATTAAATATCTTGCTAAAATAACAAAAAAAACTCCAAAAATCCAAGCAGCTAAAATAACAAAACGCGAAGAAAACCATTCTCGTTTCAAAAATATCGTCACGATAATAATTACCAATCCAATTGAAGTAGCGGAAAAAACTCTTAGGCTCTCCTTCCAAAATTTTCTTGTAGCCCTGATGTTATACAGACCTTCGATGGCATAAATTAAGATAAAAAAAGGAGCCACAATTAAAAGTATTTCAAAATACTCCCTAAGCGGATAGTTATAGAGTTTTGGCCTTCCAACAAAAAGTTCTGGCACATTTCGAAGATAAAAAGCTGACAATCCGGCCAGAATTATCATCAAAAAATCCACTGGGACTTGAATAGCACTAAAAAAAAGTTCTGATCTCTTCATGTTATTCTTTACGAATTACTAATCTCTTACTAATATACTAATTCTAATCAAATTTAATCAGTGGCAGAAAAATAATAAATCACATTAGTATATTCGTATAAAATTCGTAATTAGTAAAGATTTTGAGCATATATCAAGGCAAATCTATAAGCCGGATTTTGTCGAGAATAGTCATTTATCTAGCCCCGCTGTTGCCATCGGGGTCAAGCGGCACTTTCTGTATTTACGTAAAAATACAGAACACGACCTTGCACTCACGTAGGGATTTAGCCGTTTCATTTTTTATGTTTCCATAAAAATTTATCCCGAAGGATATTTTAGGGCTCTCGCCCCAAAACGTCACTGTTCGCACCCCGTAGGTCACCCTAGATGGGAATTACCCATTACGCTTCCTCCCGACTTGTTGGGAGATAAGTGTCCGGACTTTCCTCCCCGATTTTCATCGGGGCGACTATCCAATTCACCTTGATATATACCTAAAAACTTTATGCAAAAACTTTAAAATTAAATATTTTCGCTTTTTTAAGCCAAATTTTAAATGTTCTTACCTAATTATATTAGCACAACACATACAATCTGTAAAGTTTTGCTTTTTCCCAAAGTGAAGCTTTAAGAAAGTTTTTTCAGGTTATTAAGCAATTTTTTTTGAAGCTCTAATTTATCTTTATATTCTCCAAGTTTAATTTTATTATTTTCCACGATTTCTTTCGGTGCGCTGGCGAGGAAATTTTTGTTGGCGAGAAGAGCGCTATTTTTGGCGATTAGATTTTCTAGATTGGCAATTTCTTTGGCAAAATTTTTCTTTTCCTTTTCCACATCAATCAACTCCGCAATATCCAAAATTATTCTGATACTCTTTTCCGAAACATCAATCCCCTGTTTTATTTTTTCGCCAAATTTAACCCGCCCCAATTTTTCAATTATTTCTTGATTTTTCAGCTTTTGCGAATATGCGCTTATAATTTCACTTGGCGCAATGCGATAACTAGAACGAATATTTCTAATCCTAACAACCATTTCTTGTAAAGCTTGAAATTCTTTTTCTGCTTTTTTATCAATTAGTTTTCTGTCCGATGCCGGCCATTTTTCAACCATCACTATCTTTTTGCCAGAAAAAGTATCCTGCCAAATCTTCTCCGTCACAAACGGCATAAACGGATGCCAAAGTTTCAATATTTTTTCCAAAACATATCCCAAAACTTTGTCATTTTTTTCCAGCTTGTGAATTTCCAGGTACCAGTCAGCTATTTCGTCCCAAGTGAATTTCTGCAATTTTTCTCCCGCCATTGAAAATTTATATTCAGAAATATTTTTTTCAACTTCACCGATAACTTCATTGACTCGACTAACTATCCACCTATCAGAAAGAGTTTTAATGTCTTTTTTAGAAATTTTTTCTACCAATTCAAATTTTTCACTCGCCGTTGCGCTGTAGCGATATATATTCCAAATTTTTGTGACAAAATTTCTAAAGCTAGCTATTTTTTCTTCTGAAAGTCTCGTATCATTTCCTGGAGTAGAACCCATCATAAGCGAAAGCCGAACTGCATCCGTGCCAAACTTGGAAATAACATCCAATGGATCAATTCCATTGCCTTTTGATTTTGACATTTTTTTGCCATTTTTGTCTAATATCATTCCATGAAGATAAACATTTTCAAAAGGAATTTCTCCAAGCGCAAAAAGCGTCATCATAATCATTCTGGAAACCCAAAGTGTGATAATTTCATAACCGGTTTCCAAAACTTGAGTTGGATGAAATTTTGCCAAATCCCCTATCTTCTTGCCATTTTTGAAATTATCCGGCCAACCAAGCGTTGAAAATGTCCACATTCCCGAAGAAAACCAAGTATCAAAAGTATCTAAATCCTTTGTCCAACCTTTTCCATTTGGCGCTTTTTCTCCCACATAAATTTTCTCTTCATTATACCAAATCGGCATTTCATGTCCAAACCAAATTTGGCGAGAAATGCACCAATCATGAAGATTGCTCATCCAGTCAGTATAGCGTTTCGTGAATCTAAAAGGAATAAATTTTATTTTTTTATTTTTTGCAACTTCAAGTGCCTTTTGTTTTAAAGACTTATTCCCCAATCTTTTCAGTTTTTTGTCCACCGCTAAAAACCATTGATTAGATGGAATCGGCTCAATAATCGAACCGCAACGATAACAAGTAGCAAGATTATGAACATAATTTTCCTCAATATGATCAATAAGTCCAATTTTTTCCATATCCGCAACAATGGCTACGCGCGCTTCGGTTGTTGTAAGCCCAGCGTATTTTCCGCAATTTTCCATCATTTTCCCTTCTTCATTGATAATTTGTTTGGATAGAATTTTATGACGCTGTGCTATTTCATTATCCGTAAAATCATGAGCTGGCGTCACCTTAATTGCACCTGTTCCAAATTTCGGATCAACCGCATAATCAGCTACAACTATAACCTCAAATTCTCCCAACACTCCTGGAATCTGATATTTTTTCCCAACAAATTTCTTATAGCGATTATCACTGGGATGTACCGCTACGGCAGTATCACCTAATTTTGTTTCAGGACGAGAAGTCGCCAAAACAAATGGTCCGTATTTTATCCAATAAAGTTTTCCGATTTCTTCTTTATATTCCACTTCATCATCCGCCAAAGTTGATTTGCAACGCGGACACCAATTCACAATTCTTTTTCCACGATAAACCAATCCCTCATTATACATTTCAATAAACATTTTTCGAACAGCTCTCTTTCTCGCTTCATCAAGAGTAAAAGCTTCTCGCGACCAATCAAAAGATCCGCCCATTTTTTTGGCTTGATTTAGAATTGTCGCTTGAGTAGTGCGCAAAAATTTCCATACTTCTTCCAAGAATTTTTCTTTTCCCAGCTCATGACGAGTTATTCCTTTTTCTTTTAGCAATTTTTTTTCTACCACATTTTGCGTGGCAATGGCAGCGTGATCAGTCCCAGGAAGATACAGTGTTCGATAACCTTTCATTCTATGAAATCGAATTAGCAAATCCTCAATAGCAATCATAGAAGCATGTCCGAGATGAAGTTTATCAGTAATGTTTGGCGGAGGAAGAATAATCGTATAAGAAGGCGCATTTTTCGGCAACTTCAAATTATCCGGATTGAAAAAACCACTCTCTTCCCAGAGTTTATATATCTCATCCTCATATTTATTCGCTTCGTATGTTTTTGGAATCTCTTTAATCATCTTAACATTTTATCATATTAACATTTTAACATTTCTTTATCGATTCCATTGATTTCCATAGCATAGCGCCAATTTCGTCTGCCAACTTAATTGCTTTTTTGTAGTTATTATCACTATAATATTTTTCAACTAAAGCAAAATGTAGGAGATACATTGATTCTTTCAATGATCCGTAAGATATTTCCCAAAAATTTAATTTGACCATTTGCTTTTTTCTAGCAAAACCTTCTAAGTAATTCAGAATTACAGACAAGGCTGATCGCCTCAATTGAGAAGTTACCCCATACAATTCTTCTTTCGGAAAATCTTTAGTAATCTTATAGCACAAATGTGCATATTCATCCATTTTAATTTTTAATTGCTTTGGAAAGTCATTACTAATCATTTTTGTTTTTGTTAAAATGCTAAAATGTTAGCATGCTAAAATGTTTTTTTTATTTCCTAATCTCCAACCCTAATTCTTTTTCCAATCCTGCGACAATTCTTCCCATCACCTCATCCACTTCAATATTTTCCAATGTTCGCTCGCTAGCGCCAAATTCGATATGGTAGGCAAAGCTAGTTGCTCCGTCTTTGAAAAAGACATCAAACATAGAAACATTCAGCACTAAATTTCCGCCAATTTTTTTGATTAGTTTTTGAATTTCAATGGCTTTGGTTTCACCTTTAGCAAGCATAGAAATGTCGCGGGTGATAGTTGGGAATTTTTGCAAAGATTTGAAAACGATTTCTTTTTGAGAAATTTTCAAAAGTTTTTGCGTGTCAAGTTCGCAAACTGCCACTCTTTTTCCAATCTTATATTTTCCCAAAACTATTGGATTAATTTCCCCTATCATTCCTATTTTTTCACCGTCCATTAAAATTTCTGCGCTTCGTGATGGATGACCAAGATGATTTTTAGGAAGATTAGCTTCATTAAACGCAATTGAATTTTCATCAGCGCCAATTTTTTCCAACAAATTTTCTGCCACGCCTTTTATACTATAAAAAGTTTCGGCGTTTTTGTCCTTCTTAAGAACTTGCGCCATTACGAGCATTCTTTTTTCTTCTACTTCTGTCATTCCGAACTTGCCTGCCTCGTCGGCGGACGGGTTTCGGAATCCAGATCCTGAAACAAGTTCAGGATGACAAAGGTATACTTTGCCAATTTCAAAAATATTCAAACTTTCAAAATTCTTGAGATTAGTTTTGATATTTTTCAAAATATTTGGGATGAGACTAACTCGGACATATTTTTGATCCGGATTCATTGGACTGGAAAGCTCGAAATGCTTTATCCCATCCAAAGCACAATTTTTGGCGTCTATTTCGGAATAGAAAGAATAGTTATACATTTCATCATAACCCATTCCAACCGCAATTTCTCCAAGCTTTCTTTCAAAAGACAAAATTTCATTTATCTTAGCAGGAATAACCGGTTCAACAAGCGGTCTCGGTTCGATTTTTTCATATCCCCAAATGCGCCCAATTTCTTCAATTAAATCTTCTTGCGTGCGGATATCAATTCGGTAAGTTGGAATTTCTGCAACAATTCTATTGCCAATTGAGTTAGTTTTCATTCCCAATAAATTCAAAATCTTAGTCACATCTTTTTTGGAAACATTTTCACCCAAAAGATTGTCTACATATTCTAAATCTAATTTTATTTTCCAAGATTTTATTTTATCTGGATAAACATCTACTACGCCTTCCAATTTTGCGCCGGCAGTATGTTCCAAAATTTCCACAATCCTCACAATAGCTTTCTCGGCCAAATTTGGATCAATGTCTTTTTCAAAACGATCAGATGATTCGGTTTTCACTCCTAATCGTGTTCTTGATCGTCTAACATTAGTCGCGTTGAAATTAGCTGCTTCTAGGATTATAGTTTTTGTATTTTCGTTTATTCCAGAATCTTTTCCGCCCATAATTCCAGCCAATGCTAATGGTGTTTCACCATTAGTAATAAGTAAATCAGAATCATTTAATTCCAAAACTGAATCGTCTAACAAAATTAATTTTTCCTTATTTTTTGCTCTTCTGACAATTATTTCGACTTTTGACTTTAAACTCTTGACTTTTTCTGCATCAAAAGCATGCAATGGCTGACCAAGTTCCAACATCACATAATTTGTCGCGTCAACAACGTTATTGATTGGACGAATACCAGAAGCCTCTAAACGTTGCTTCATCCAACTTGGCGAATCCTTAATTTCCACATTATCCATCACTGCACCGATATAGCGAGAGCACAAATTCTTATCATCTATTTTTACGGATAACTTTTTGGATTTTTTATTCGGCCAGCCTCGCGTCGACGAGCGGTCATCTCCGCGAGTCGAGGCGGGTAATTTTAGTCCTTCGAAATCATACTCAAACTTTCTACTTTCTAGCACTGAAATTTCTCGTGCTACACCAACATGACTCATCGCATCATGCGCCCGATCAGGCAAAACTTTGATTTCAAAAATCGTGTCATCTTCCACTCCTAAATATTTTTTGGCCGGCTCGCCAATTTTAGCTTTAGATTCTAGAATAAAAATTCCACTGTGATCAGCTCCAAGTCCCAGCTCATCCAACGCGCAAAGCATACCGCATGATTTTTCTCCGCGAATTTCCGCTTCTCTAATTTCTATTCCATTTGGTAATTTTGTACCAACCAAAGCTACTGGAACTTTTTGCCCGACTTCTATATTAGGCGCACCGCAAACAATATCCAAGACCTCCTCTCCTTTATAAGGAGAGGGCTGCCCGCCTGCCGGCGAGGCAGGGGGTGAGGTGTGTTTCCCAATGTCCACCTTAGCTAATTGCAATTTATCCGCATTAGGATGTTTTTTGATTTCCAAAATCTTCCCCACCACCACCCCATCGAAATTCCATTTTTTTTCTTCCATCCCCTCAATCTCCAAAGAATGCATCGTCAAAATCTCCCTCACTTTTTCTGGAGATAGTTTCGTGTCTGATAATTCTTTTAGCCAATTGTAACTGTATTTCATGTTATTCTTTACTAATTACTAATTTTATTACTAATATACTAATCTTCTAAATTTACAATTCTTTTATACCTCACACATTCTTTTGTAAAATAAACGAGTATACCTAATTTCAGATTCATCGCTTTTAAATAAGAATGTAATTGATCAATGTCTCTTTTTGAGAAATAATTTTTACTTTTTAATTCAATAACTATTTTATCAAAAACTAAAAAATCAAAAATATAGTAACCAATCTCTTTTCCTCTATGTTTAACTTTTGCTTTTAATTGTTCTTTAAATTTTATATTATTTTCCGAAAAAATATTGGCAATTGCTTTTTGATAAAAACTTTCTTTATGTCCATATCCGATTTCATTAAAAATACTAAAAATCAAACCAATAATTTTATAACATTCCTCTTTATAAATTAAATCATTTTTTATACTCATTGGTATATTCGTATATGATTAGTAATTAGTAAAGATCTAACTAAAATTGTTTAACAAACCTCAAATCTCCACCATGAAACAATCTCACATCATCAATCTTATATTTCATCATCGCCAATCTTTCCAAGCCAAATCCCCAAGCAAAACCTTGATATTTGTTTCTAGGATAACCAGCTGAAACAAAAACATTTTGATTAACCATTCCGGCGCCACCAATTTCCAGCCAACCTCCGCCTTTACAAGCGCGACAACCCTTGCCACCACAAACTGTGCAAGAGATATCAAATTCAAAACCTGGTTCAACAAAAGGAAAATAGCTTGGGCGAAGTCGCACAGTCACATTTTGTTTGAAAAAAGCTGAGAAAAATTCTTGAGCGGTAAATTTCAAATTTCCCACATTGACATTTTCTCCGGCAATCAAAGCTTCGAATTGGTAGAAAGTGTGATCATGCGTGGTGTCAGTGGCTTCTCGGCGATAACATTTTCCAGGAACAATAATTCGAAGTGGTGGTTTGTTTTTCTCCATATATCTCGCTTGCACCGCTGAAGTTTGACTTCGCATAGACAATTTTTCTTCACCATCTTTTGCATCAAGAAAAAAAGTATCTTGCATGTCGCGTGCCGGATGATCTTTTGGAATATTCAAGGCATCAAAGTTATACCAACCAGTTTCCACTTCCGGACCATCAGCAATTTCATATCCCATCGAAACAAAAATATCCTCAATGTCACGACGCACCAGTGAAATTGGATTCCAGTGTCCTACACTTTTTTTCTTGCCGGGAATCGTCACATCAATTTTTTCTTTCTCGGCGTCAAAAGAATTTTCGGAAATCTCCTGCCGTTTATTTTTAATTATTTCCCAAATCTGATTTTTAGTATTATTCGCCAATTCTCCAATCTGTTTTTTCTCCTCCGGACTCAGATCTTTAAGACTTTTCAAAATTGCAATGAATTCACTTTTTCGGCCAGTATACTTTTTCTCCAATTCAAAAAGAGCCTCGTCGCTCGGCTTAATCCTTTCAATTTCCGCCAAGAATTGTTTTTTTAGATTTTCAATTTTTTCCTTGAGCATATCTTTTGTCATCCCGAATTTACCTTGCCTCGCCGGCAGGCGGGTTTCGGGATCTATATTGTATTTCTGGGATCCTGAAACAAGTTCAGGATGACACTTACATTCTAGCTTTTTAGTCAAAAAAAGTCAAAAAAGACGGCCCAGTATTTGGCCGTCGTATATTTTTTTACATCCCCATCTTCTGCTTTGCCATACGATATTGTTCTTCGGTGATTTGGCCGGAAGCTTTCATTTGTTCCATAGCAGAAAGAAGTTTGTTTCTATTTTCTGGTTTGAAGGCTTCGGCCATCAATTTTTGCTGTTCCTGTGGGCTCATTTTAGCAATTTTTTTCATGGCCACTTTTTGCATCATTCCCATGGCATTTGAAGTAATAGTATTCTTAGCTTTTTTTAATGGATTCCAGATCATATTAACATTTTAACATGTTAACATATTAACCAAGAATTAGCCTTTTGTTAAAATGCTAATATGTTAATATGCTAACGTGATTTAGTTTGTAATTTATAACTAGTCACGAGCAGCGCGGAGGCGATGAAAATTGAGGAGTATGTTCCAAAAGTCACGCCGACCAAAAGCGCTAGGGAAAAATATTTAATTGATTCTCCGCCAAAAATATAAATCGCAAGTAGGGTGATGATAACGGTGAGAGAGGTGTTGATTGAACGCACCAAAGTTTCATTTAGGCTTCGATTGACCACTTCCGAAAAAGTTTCCTTAGAAGAACTGCGGAGTAAATTTTCTCGTGTTCGGTCATATACCACAATTGTGTCGTGGACTGAAAAACCCAAAATCGTGAGAAGTGCTGCCACAAAAGGAATACCGATTTCTATCCCATAAAAATGTCCAAGAACTGAAAAAACTCCTGCTGTGATAAGAATATCATGTACAAGCGCGATAATTGCTCCCATTCCATATTTCCAAGAAGGCACTGGGCGAGAAACTTTGCGAAAAGCCCAGGCAATGTAGGCCATAATTCCCGCCACTGCCCAAAAAATTGACCAGAGAGACTTACTTTTCAACTCTTTGGAAATAGTACTATTAGCATAATCAGTTCGAAGATCTTTTGATTGCGGATATTTTTCTTTTAAGGTTTTCAAAACTTCCTGATTGGTTTTGTCATCCTCTGGCACATAACGAAAAAGAATTGTGTTGTTTCCCGTAGCTTGCAAAGAAAGACTTTTCAAGTTCAAATTTTTGAGATTTTCTTCAACTTCAGAATTACTTGGTAAATTATTTTCAAATTGAACTTCCATTAATGTTCCGCCAGTAAAATCAATCCCGAGCTTGAGTCCCCACACAAAAAGACTGACAACACTCAGCACCGTGAGCATTATTGAAAAAATATAAGCGTATTTTGTTTTACTAATTATATTTATCATAAATCAATAATCAATGAACAGTGATCAATGAACAATAAAAAATTACTTTTAAATATTGTTCCTTGTTCCTTGTTCCTTGTTCCTTGTCTTTACTCCAATTAACCATAATTTATTTTCCAACCACTTCCCCATCACAAATCGCAAAATTGTTCGGGTGATGACCACGGCCGTAAACATTGAAACAATCACTCCAATAATCAGCGTCACGGCAAAACCTTTCACAAAACCTGTTCCCATCTCAATTAAAATAAACGCCGTAATGATTGATGACATATTTCCGTCGCGAATCGATGTCCAAGCTCGTTTGAAACCTTCTTCAATGGCGCTCAAAATATCCCGTCCTTTTTTTATCTCTTCCTTGGTTCTTTCAAAAATCAAAATATTAGCGTCCACCGCCATTCCAATCGAAAGCACAAAGCCAGCAATACCAGGAAGAGTGAGTGTTATTTGCCATGGCGAAAATCCGGATAATTTGAAAATTGAAATCATCAAGGCTGAATAAATAAGAAGTGAGAAAGAAGCCACTAGTCCCAAAAATCGATAGAATAAAAGCATAAAGATAATCACCAAAACCATTCCGATAATTCCCGCCTTCAAACTTTTTTCCAAAGATATTTTTCCCAGTGATGCCTCCACGCTCTGCTGATTGATTGGATTGCCAATCGGCACCGGCAAAGCACCTTCATTTAATCTTTTGACCAAATCATTGGCTTCTTGAGTTGTATAGCTACCAGTAATTTGCGCTTTTCCATTAGGAATTTCCGAATTTACTGTTGGATTGGTTATGATTTCACCATCAATCAAAATTGCCACACGCTTTCCGATATTTCGCTTAGTTATTTCCGCAAAAAGTTTTGTGCCTTCTTCATCAAATTCCAAATCAATTACCGGTTCTGTGAGCCCTTGATTTTGGAAACCGACACTAGCGCTTTTTAAATTTTTTCCCGTAAGGCCAGTGGCCACAACCTCTACTTTCGGTTCTGGCTGAACTTTTTTAGTAATCAAAATATGCGCGCTCTTGAATTCTTGATTTTCCCCTTCTCCTTTCACTTCGATTCTTTTAATTATATGCCAGCCAAATTGAGTTTCCACTAATTCTTTATATATTTCACCATCTTTCAAACCCTTATCAAAAATAACCGCTTCATATTCCGGAACAAACATTCCTTTTTTGACAAAATCATATTCTCCGCCCTTGTCTTTTGAACCTGGATCTTCACTATTTTCCTTGGCAAGTTTAGCAAAATCTTCACCCGCCAAAGCTTTTTTTAATAAATCTTGCGCTTTATTTTTGGCAGTTTCATTAGTTTTGTTCAAAATATCTTCCGGAATTTTTTCCACCGCTGTTTCTTTTTCTTCCTTGAATTCCAAAAATGGCATCTCTCCAATTCTTTTTTTCGCTTCATTGATGTCCCTAATTCCAGCCAATTCTACGATCAATCTTTGTTCGTCGCCTGATTTAGTCGTATAAATAACCGGCTCAGCCACACCAAAGGCGTTGATTTTTCGCTCAACTGCATCTTGCATCGCTTGCATGGCCTCCTTTTGTTTTGCTGGATCAACTTGACTCAAATCAGCCTTATATTCCAAATGAATTCCGCCTTGCAAATCCAAACCTAAATTAATTTTTGGCTTGTTGAAGAAATCATAGAGTTTTGGAATTTTGGAAACCGCCTGCGGATAGGAAATCAGTCCCGCCAAAATTGCCAGAATTATCACCGCCCCAAATTTTAGTCTAAGTTTTTGTCTAACATTCATATTATCTTATTTTACACAAACCTTATTAAATTGCAACTTTATATTACTTACTGTAAAATTCTAAAATTTTATTGACTAATCCATACTAAGATGTTAGCTTAATATCGCCACTAATCAATCGATGATCGCACTATAGCGATCCTGTCGTAACTACGACATTTTTGTCCATTGACTAGTGGTTTTTTTATTACTACCATATATAGGCGAATAGTAGTGATATTTATTTTTTACTTTCATTATGAAGATTTATAAATTTCTTAATGCTTTCCAACATATCTAACTGATCAATCTTATCTTTTGCAAACCAACACACTTGAGAAACTTTCTTGTCTGTAGAAATTGGTACTCCGTTTATCAAGCGAGCTTCATAACAAGATACTAGCACATGTTGCTCCTTTTCATCTGATCTTCTCCAAATATTTGATTGTATTGATGGTAATAACGATATTATTTCTATCTCACAGCCAATTTCTTCCATAGTTTCTCGTCTTACAGTATCTTCAGGACTTTCTCCATATTCCACTCTCCCGCCTGGAAACTCCCATTTGCCATCCGCATCAGGAATCATCGGATCAATTCTTTTTTGAAATAAAATCTCTCCCTTATCATTTTCAATAAGAGCAATAGCCACATATATTTGTCTTTTTTCTTTATTAGCTTCCATGCTTTATTTTTTTATTTCCCACAACATTTTTTATACTTCTTCCCGCTCCCGCACGGACAAGGGTCATTTCGTCCAACTTTATCGTTATTCACAATCGGCGCGAGTTTTTTTTCCTCAACTTTACCGCCTTCTTCTTTTTTCGCAGCGGAAAATTGTTCAACTTCTCCTCCACCACTATAATTCAAACTATTTTGCGCAGGTTTTTCTTGGGCTTGCGGTGTGACGATATTAACTTTGAAAATTGTGCGGACAATTGTTGCGCGAATGTTATCCATCAAATGGGAAAAAATCAGATAGGCTTCTCGTTTATATTCAATAAGTGGATCTCTTTGCCCATAACCGCGTAGCCCGATACCATCTCGCAGATAATCCATTTCGTCCAAATGGCTCATCCACATCATATCCATTGTTTGCAAAATCACCGCTTTTTCAATGCCTCGCATACTTTCCGTGCCAATCTCTTGTTCTTTTTTGTTATACGCTTCTTTGGCCAAACCACTCAGATATTGCGTCATCGCTGAAACTTTTTCCGCCGAATTTTTGGCGCTATCATTTTTAATTTCCTTCAATTTATTCTCCACTGACTTGTCGGCTAAGATAATATTTTTCATTCCTTCATAAATTTCTTTCATATCAATTTTCTCTTCTTCGGCGCTATGAAAAGAAACTAAATTTTCCATTTCTTGACTAATATACCCCAACATTTCATTTTTAAGATCTTTTGATTGCAAAATTTCTCGTCGTTTTTTGTATATCACTTCGCGCTGTTTATTCATCACGTCATCATATTCCAAAACATGCTTTCGAATGTCAAAGTTGAAACCTTCAATTTTTGATTGAGCGTTTTCAATGGTGCGTGAAATTATTTTATTTTGAATCGGCTGATCTTCTGGTAGTCCCAGCGTATTCATCATGCTGATAAGTTTGTCTCCGCCAAAACGGCGCATCAGTTCATCTTCCAATGACACAAAAAATTGTGAAGCTCCTGGATCACCTTGTCGACCAGCGCGTCCACGAAGCTGGTTGTCAATGCGTCGAGCTTCATGTCTTTCTGTGCCTAAAATGAAAAGTCCACCCACTTCTTTGACTCCCTCACCCAATTTAATGTCAGTTCCGCGTCCGGCCATATTAGTCGCGATTGTCACCGCTCCTAGTTGCCCAGCATTTTGAATGATGAGCGCTTCTTTTTCGTGTTGTTTAGCATTCAAAACTTCATGTTTGACCCCAAAACGCGCAAGCAGTGCGCTCAAATATTCTGATTTTTCAATAGCGATTGTGCC
>Ga0209575_10000919_pt1 | contig 14049 bp, 18 predicted proteins | sample Medcelwee11metaG_FD_187172 | JGI IMG/M metagenome (GOLD analysis project Ga0209575, IMG submission 187172) | Freshwater pond sediment microbial communities from the University of Edinburgh, under environmental carbon perturbations - Medium... | ecosystem: Environmental > Aquatic > Freshwater >...
GCCTTCTCATACTTCTTGCCATCAAACTCGTGTGTCATATTCCCTCTGCCGAACATGGCCGCGGATGAGCAGTATTCTGCGGCGAAAAATGTATGTGACGATACAGCGGCGTGTCTGCTCTATCCGCGGCTTGGATGAATTGCCGGAGCGCATTGCAAATGGCGGCAAATCAGGCTGGGCGCTTCCATATCGGCTGCACGATATTTCCGCGCTTTACCGCCATGACCAACATCACGATTCCGGTAGTGGTGCACAGGAGTAGCGTAAGCACGGACGATTCGACGCCGAAACTGCCTCCGGTCAGAAAATCGGGGCCATTGATGGTGGATCTGACCAAACCCTGCGAGGCTTCGTTTCCTGAGACGATACCCGAGAAAATGGCCGACTGCGTGTAATTCCACGCAACATGGAAGCCCATGCTCAACCATAGCCGGTGCGTCAGCATAAAAGCCGCAGCAAGCAGGATGCCGGCCTCGACGGCGATGAACAACGCCCCCTCGATCGTGGCATGCGGGTTCATCAGGTGGGTCAGACCGAAAACGAGCGAAGACACCACCAGGGCTGCCCAACTGCCTAACCACGTCTCAACCGAGCGAAACAGCACGCCGCGAAACAACAGCTCCTCGTAGATGCCCGAGCTCAGCGCCATAGCGATCGCCGGGACCATGTAGCTCAGCGGGTTCAAACCATCGATGCGGTAGATGCCGAGGGCCATCAGAATCAGCTCGCTGAGGGCGTACAGGCCTGCACCGATGAGCAGACCGATACCGAGTTCGCGGCCCATGCCCGGCACGGCCAGTTCGGAGACGTCACGCTGCTCGATAAAGTATGCATAACCGAGATACACCGAGATGCCTGCGATGGCCAACGCCATAATGTGCAGTACAGACTTGGCCGGTTCTCCCGCATAGCTGGTCATCACATCAGAGTTCAGACCCATCATCACCAGCAGGATAAATCCAAGCACCAGCACGCGCACCGGCGGCGAACTGAGAATACGGCGTACGATGCCGGGTTCTGTATTTGAATTTGTAGTCATCGTTGCGTCCTCCGTTGGGATGGTGGTTAGAGGCCCGCACTGCAGCCTGTCATAGACGAACTGTTGGCGCTTCCATGATCATGAATAATACGTGCGGATGAGCAGCACGCCGCAGCGGAAAATGTATATAACAGCGCGGAGCATCTGCTCAAGCTGCTTGTTCGCCCGAATCAGTCAGTACAAAATAAGCAATACTCGAATTTTTTCCGGGTGAATCTTCTCGATCAGTTTCAAGGATGAATGCATCGTTGCAGGGGTTTTCCGGCTCTGCCATACAATTTATTTATGTAGTTGCGAACGTCTTCCGTCCTCTTTTCATGAATTTGCCCCTGTCAACAACAGAGCCTTGCTTCTGAAAAGCAAAAAGTTGTTCTCATAAGTTTATGCAGTTGTGAACGTCCCTTCAACCTTTAAAAGCCCCGTTTTCTGCAGTAATCTATTTTATAAATGCGTATCATATATCTATACCTTAAATACTCGTAAAAAAAGGAGTTTGTTAAGGATGCCCGATAAAACCCTATAAACTGGACGACAAATCGGTTGTGCCAGAGTTTTACTTCTGACTAGGAAATCAATCTCGGGCGGCAGGTGCTCAGATGCGCTGTCGAAGCGGAAACAGGGTGAGCGTCAGTTCGCAATGAGTTGATTATGGGAGGCTGTGATTTAGTGGAAGATGTGCTTGGAGTGGTAGGCGCGGTGGAGAAAGAGATGATTCCGATGAGATTGAAGCAGGTCGGCCGCCGCTCAGCCGAAACAGAGAGTGTTCTTCGATAAGGTAGAAGCTTTCCGTGAAGTTCTTCAATGAGTCGGGTATTTCGCATGCCGATGTAGCGAGCATGCAGGGAATATCATGGGCCTGCGTCAGTATCCGGGTTTATGGATAACGACCGGGAAACACCGTGAGCCATTTTCTGACAGTGTTACTATATTTCCTTCGTTTATTGATGTCCCTGAGTCGCCATTCTGTTCACATTAAAGAGAAGAATGAATATGATTAATAATATTATGGATTGGATTATTCAGAATACAGAATGGGTATTCTCTGGCATTGGAGTGGTCGTTATAACAGGCTTTGTAAGCATAATCTTCAAAAATAAGCAAGCTACATCCAAACAAACGATCCGTTCAGGTGCGGGTGCAACCAATTTTCAAGCAGCCCGAGATATTAAAAATATCGAGATGACTAAAAAAAGTTGAATGATGTGGGATAAGACTAAACAAAACCTCCATTCAGGTGATAATTCAACCAATTATCAAGCAGGCCGAGATATAAATTTTAGTATAAGTAATGTCCCAGCCCATCTTGTTGATAAGTACATTGACGAAGAGTTAGTAAAAATTAAGAAGTTGCGATTTTTTCTTGAATTCGATGGTATAGGCACATCATTGAGGCTTGGGATTCGCCTTGCTGAGGGTGACCTTTTGGGAGGCTCGAATGAAGTAAGAGGCAAAGCCTTGACATGGTGTGCTAGATGGTTATCTCGTTCAGAGCATATAAATAAAGCGGAAAATTTTCTTGAGATTGCGAATACCCTTGGAGAATTTACAGAATCTATAATTGCCAGGGCCTTTGTTATTTCTCAGAAGAAAGGAAAAGCCGCTGCGCTTAAGGTTCTTGCTGGACTCAATTCTGATTCATGTTGCTCTGCTGCATTAATAATTGTTACTCATCATGACGGAGCTGAAAATGCTCTGAGGTGGATGAATCAAGTAGGCTATACTGTCAATGACCTTGATTCTGACGGTAAAAGTTTTCTCTTAGGCAAGCAGCTTCAACTTGCTCGTTGGGATGAAGCAGCATTAACAGCCAAAGCGCTTTTCGAGGTTGACTATGAAGAAACTCCCGTTCTTCACCATATGGCAGCCCTGGCATCTTTAATTCCCATTGTCCCGTTTGAATTTAGAATTTCTGTTCTGACTCATGTTCCGTTTGAAGCTCATGATATTCCTCTTGCATCAGATTCCATTGCGTTGGCTACAATACGGCTTGCACACAGCCACTTTAATAAAGCGGTTGAAGTCGCCAAACAGCTTTCATGTCCAGAAATAGCAAAGATAGATGATGAATATTCACTTTGGCTTGAACTTCGTAATCCGGCGATGGCTGCTCACGGGAAAAATCGCTTAGAAAACAAACTTCGCCATCCAGAGACCCGCCTCGGTGTTGTTCATTTGGCTCTTCAGTTTGGGATTAACGTGGACCTAAAGGCTGTTGAGCAGGATATTGACCGAGAAGTCGCAAAAAACGGCGGTATGACACTGGACGCCGCTATGGCTCGTTTTGCTATTGCCTTAACTCAATCAACGCCTGAGGCTGTTGCCAACTATATCGCTCGTTACCAAGATCAACTTGCAGAATTTATTGATTCAAAGGTAATGAGATATCGTCAGGTCGAGATGCTATCACGGGCAGGTTTGATTGATGAGGCCAAAAAAATATTTGACATGCTTCATGAGGAAGGCATCCCTGATGCTAATGAAGCTAATCTTCGGAGGATTATTTCTGAAGCTCAAGGAAGTGATCCCATTGAATCTCGTAAAGCACAATACGAATCGACAGAAAGCCTTAGTGACTTAATTAATCTTGTTGTTGAATTAGAACAGCATCAGAGATGGAATACGCTGTGTGAATATGGTAAGCTATTGTTTGAAAAAACACGCGATCATAGAGATGCTGAACGTTTTGTATATGCATTAAACAATGCGCACAAGTTCGAGGTGCTGGTGTCTTTTTTAAGAGAAAATGCCGACATACTATCTCAGTCTAATAATCTTCGGATCTTGTACGCTTGGGGGCTATATCACGAAGGAATGTTTCTTGAATCACGAGCTGCACTGGAAGATATAAATGAAGAGAACGATAGTCCAAATTACCGCGCACTACAGGTGAATCTCGGAATTGCGACTGGTGACTGGTACTCTCTTTCCGTTTACATTGCTGATGAATACCGTAACAGAGCAGAAAAAAGTGCACAAAATCTGATTCGTACTTCTCAACTGGCACTTAATATAGGTTCAACTCAACAAGCCAAAGAGTTAGTTTTCGCAGCAGCAGCAAAAGCCAATGATGACCCCGCAATTTTGGTTACAGCATATTTTATCGCAACAAAGGCAGGCTGGGAAAATGATCCGCAGGTTTTCAAATGGCTTGAAAAGGCAGACTCATTGTCAGGTAGTGATGGGCCTCTTCAAAGAATGAGTCTGAAAGACATTTTTGATCAAAAACCAGACTGGGATCGTCATGAGTCAGAGACTTGGCGTTTGCTCTCGCAGGGCCATTTACCGATTTACCTTGCTGCCAGGTCATTGAATCGCACACTAATTGATCTTACTTCTTTTCCGGCCTTAGCCAATCATTACGAGACTGATCCGCGAAGGCGCAGCGTAATTCCTGCTTACAGTGGTAAACGATTACCTCTGGAATTTGATATCAGTGAAAAAGCAGTTGGTTTGGATCCCACAGCACTGCTCACCTTGAGTTTTTTGAAAATACTCGATAAGACTTTAGATGCTTTTCATTCTGTTTATATCCCCCATTCAACCTTGGCATGGCTACTTGAAGAACGTCAGAAAGTTATGTTCCATCAACCGAGCCAAATAGCGAATGCTCTAAGGATTAGGGATTATTTAGCAACTGGTGTTTTAGAGAGATTCAATCCTTCTAGCACAACAAGTAGTGACCTTGCTGCTAAAGTGGGTGACGATCTTGCTGCATTTATTGCTGAAGCAGAGTTTGATCGAGATGGAGATAAAACGCAGCATATCGTAGTTTGTTCTGCTCCAGTGCATCGGCTTGCCAGCTTGATGGATGAAGAAGTGGATCTTTCTGCTCATGCGTCGGTTTTGAGCAGTTGCCTCTCAGTCGTGGAGAAACTGAAAAAGAAAGGCCAGATAACAACCAAGGAGGAAGAGCATGCACGCGCGTATTTGCACTTGCATGAAAAACCATGGCCGAACCAACCTGATCTTTCAGATGTAGCAGTCCTTTATCTTGATGATCTTGCAGTCACTTATTTCCTTCATCTCGGATTAATTGAAAAGCTCAAGGCTTCTGGCTTACGAGCGATTGTTTCAAATAGAACAGTTTCAGAAAAAGATTCCCTTATCTCTTATGAACGTATTTCCAGTGAGGCAATAAAGATCATTGAAGATATGCGAGTGTCACTTAGTTCTCGGATTAATTCAGGACAGATAAATGTTGGTCGTAGTCGTAACTTTGATAAGCCTGAAGAGATACCGGTTTTGGAGCACCCAACTATTGGTGTTTTTTCTCTGGTTGGTAATTGTGACGTAGTGATTGTTGACGATAGGTTTTTCAATCATCATTTGAATATAGATAATGGGTGTGAAATCAAGCCCGTCATCTCAACCCTGGACTTGTTGGATGCTTTGGTTAAGTATGGAGTTTTATCTGATGATGATCGACTTGAGTATCGGACGCGACTTCGCCAAGCAGGTTATTTCTTCGTCCCTATTAAAGGAGAAGAGCTTGCCCATTGTTTAAAAATATCACCTTTCGATATGGAAGCTGTGGTTGAGACAGCAGAGCTTAAAGCTATCCGGGAATCTGTTCTTAGTGTCCGAATGCGTGACTGGCTAAAACTTCCAGAGGAAACACCATGGCTGGATGGGATGCATAAAGCTTTTATTCATGCTATCCGGAATTTATGGACAGATGAGGCTGATCTTGAAGCGGCTGAAATACGATCAAACTGGCTCGTAGACCAGATCGACATTCGAGGGTGGGGCCACAGGCTCGATTTGGAAAATGCTGATGACTTTGTTCGAATTGGATATGCTGACTATATCTTAATACTTATTGCGCCGCCAACAGATGTTCAACAGTTCGTTATAGACGCTTACTGGCGCTGGATGGAAAAAAAGATTCTTTTTCCAATACAGGAGCAATCCCCTAAGGTATATGAGAGGATTGTTTCACGGTTTCATGAATACATCGTAAATATGGACATAAATAAAATTTAGAATCGAGCAGCATATGACAGGGTCTCCTTATGATAGAAAATATATTGCGGCTATGGTGTTAAATTTTGTGCCACCAATTATACGAGAAAGCTTACTTGAAGACAATAAGTTTCAAACAAAGTTTGATTTTAAACCTGATGCCATGGTTGCATTTGGTGATGATGATCTCGTATTTCAGCGCTCTGTACTTTATGATTCTATACGTAATGCATTTATGGGATCTGGGTCAATTAATTTGAATGATCTTGAAAAGCGGTCATGGAAAATAACACTTGATGATAGTGAGGACGGATATTTAACGCTTTTTCGATTATCAGATCAAAAACGCTTAGTTTTAACTGATTGCTCCGTTTTATCAAAAGATATTTCTCTACGCATTCGTTTATTAGAAGAATATGTATCAAACGTAAACCTGCCTTGTGAATATTATAGCAAATGGAAAGGTATATTAGAAGAACGGGTGTTCGAAGACGAAGAATTTGATGCTTTCCGAAGTGATATTTCTGACACACCAGTACATCAGGAAAGAGCAATACGAAGTCAACTTATGAGCGGCAGAGGTAATATATCGTCTTTAGTCCCAAATTCTCTTCGTTACTATGAACGACTTGTTGGGGTTTTTAATGGATGCGGTTCTATCCGAGAATATGCTGCCAAAAAAGGTCGAGAAGTTTTTTCTCAGCTCTCAGAATGGAAGCCTTTCGAAGGTTTTCTTTTCAGCCTCTTACTGTCTTCACATTCTACACTGACAGCAGAAATAGAAACGGATAAACTGAGTAAGGAAGAGTTAGAAAAAGCGTTTGAGCATCTGGTAAAATATGGTGATCCGCTTTCTCGGTTAGGTGCTTTTGAGGTTGGGTTGCGTATTCTTCCTGAACGGCCTGAGGTTGAGCCTTTTTTATTATCCCTATTGAAACAAATACGAGGCGATGAGGCAGACGGGAGTGCAAATGAGTTTAAGCTGTTTTCAGCACTATTTGTTTTGGTCGATGGGGAACTGTCAAGAACTCGACTTTTAGTTGATAAACCGCCGTTTTATCGAAGACTGGCATCCTTTGCACAGGCCTCGTTGATCCAACGCCAACTTGTTCAATGTGATATTGATTATGATCATTTTACAGAATGGGCGTTGAGTAATCGTATAGAGCAATTCTTTATGCAGTCTTTTGCAGATATGCGCTCTGACCCGAGGTGGAATCCTCACATGACAGATTCAGTCCAATTACATGCAAATTTTATTGGACGTATTATCATTGCTGGTAATGTATATCAATCAAACCTTTCTGATGGAGAACTACGCAATAACATAATTGGTGAAGGGGCTAAACGACTTGTTGAGCATTGTGGATTTCTAAGACCCTTTTATCCGGGGCCACTAGAAGGAGCTGATAATGGATCAAATGTTTTGCCGGATGAATTGTCTCAAATAATTGTTAATCAGCTCGATAGTGATGAAATAGATGCAGCATCATTTGTAGTACTTGTCAATTCTGCTAGGATTTATTGTGTTCCTGTTGATCATGTTGATTTGGCCGTAAGATCTCTCAGATTGGCAAATTATAGGCTTTCTAACTTGCAGGATAAAAATACTTTACTTGCTATTTTAGAGGGACTTGCAACAATTGCTGCGATATATAGAAATCAGGAATTGTCTGATCAACTTCACATACTTGTGCGTCGTTATCGACAGGATTCACAATTTGCTCTTACTGTCGATGAGGCTTTTGGTGTATTGATTGTCGCTGCCGCAGCAAGGAAAGGCCTTTTGGAATGGCGCAGTTTTGTTGGAGACTTTTTAAATGAACTTGCTTTTAGCAATTTAAACGAACATGAGAGTGAGCGTCTTCATTCTCATTTGTCAATATTACTGCATTGCGTGCCTGAATTATGGGTGTCGTGTGCTAAAGCAGATGCGGCACTCAAAGCATGGCTACATCGGTGATGTCGATGGAAAAAAATATCCGATGTAACCGATACAGAAAAAATTGGCTGTTTCAGAGCGATTCATAAATCAGGAAAGTCCGGTTGGAGTACATACAGGTGATTGCGGTAGGGTTTGCCGATGAGTTCCGGGAGATCTGTTCAAAGCATGCCGGGAAAACCGATATCGCACGGCAGGTAAGGCTGATCCAGTCGGCGTTCACCACGCGGGAAATGATGGAGCATGCGCGATTGTGCACGAGATTCGGTTTCTGAGCGGTGAGCCCCCTTCTCAGGGGCTTTGCTGTATGAATGACAGCCTTGAGATAAAGCTTCTTGCCACATTCAATGAATGAGGATGTCAAGTTTTTTGCCCAGCGCCTCGGCGTAGTTGACAAGGGTGGAAAGCTTGACATCTTCGGCATGGTTTTCGATGCGGGAAATTGCCGACTTGTGGGTTTTCAGCTTCTCGGCGACCTCTACCTGGGACATGCCGGTATTGAGTCGGGCCTGTTTGAGCATGACGCCGATGCGGAAATTCCGGTACCCTTCGTCATAGCCTTCGGCAAAGCCGGGGCTGGTGGCTTTCTGTTCGTCGATGAACACCTGCAGTTCATCAATGTTCCTGTCGTTTCTCATAGTCTTTTTTTCTCTGTTCGGCCAGCGCGATCTCCTGCGCCGGAGTCTTTTGTGATTTCTTGGAAAAGCCGTTGGTCAATACGACAAGGTTTCCTTCATGCATAAATCCTAACAGCCTGAGGGTATTGCCTCCATGTGAGGAGCGTACCTCCCGGATTCCGTCTGTATTCTTGAGTTTCTTGAAGTACTCCTTCGGAACCATCCGGACATCCCTGACGAGCATCAGCACCCAGGTGACCTTCTGTCTTTCCTTGTCCGGAAGGTTTGTCAGGAACTCCTTTACCGGGCACTGACCCGATGGCGTTTTATAAAAGATGATTGAACGCATGGCAAAAGTTAACATCTATATCAACTCTGTGCAAGAATGAAAGGTTGCTGTTTTGCTTTGATATCTTTTTTTCGATCAGAGAGCGCTTATTGCATGGTCGACTTCATGCAAAAAACGACCTGCTCTTCATCTACCGGGGAGCCATGGCAGAACAGTTTGTCGGCCAGGAGATGCTGGTATCCCAACAGGGCGGCCTGTATTACTGGGACAGGCAGGCCAAAAGCAGTTTGGCTGAGGTCGATTACCTGGCGGTTCTGAACGGCCGGATTCATCCGGTTGAGGTAAAAAGCGGCGCTACCGGCAGTTTGAGGAGCCTTCATCTCTTTCTTGCCACATATCCGGAGTGTGGCAGGGCACTGGTCTTTTCCGACCGCCCGTATGCCGACCTTCCTGAGCAAAAAATCACGTTCCTGCCGCTTTACAGCGCTTTTGCCGTCACCAGAAACGAGTAGCGAGAAAAAAGATACCGCTCCCGCACTTCGCGGCATTGGGCTCTTGCGGTTACGGATTCATACCCGTCAGCAACAGGTCCTTGCTTCTGAAAAGCAAAAAGTCGGTCCCATTAGTTTACGTAGTTGCGAGCGTCCCATCCTCCCATGCCCACTCCCCGGCACTCAGCCGGGACCGTCGAGGACGACGATTGGCATCCTTGCCCTGCTCGCGGAGTCTGCGCAGTACGACCAAGTGATCGTTGAGTTCTTTCCCTTCGGCATCTTCTTGTCTGCTCATATCAGCTTTCTTCATAGGTATGACGTGACGCCATGAGACGCGAGAGATAGCACAGGGCGAAGAATCATAGCGGTGCGGAGCCGGCTGGAGGCCTGGGTTAGGCATTTTCAGCTCTCAACAATTCACTCAACACTGTAGAATCAATAACAAGAAACTCATCAGTGAACGAATTATGCTCAATTACTGTCCCTGCAAATTTTACGACGCCATTTTTATCCACAACATATACGGCACTGCCGCTCATTCCATTAGGCGACATACCCTCTGGAGTAGGCGTTTTAACCTTTAGCATATGACAGTAATCGAAAAGGCTTTTTCTTGACGACACAAACCCATTGGTCACGTAGGCCTGTTGCTTTATTTTGTAATTTTCATAGTCAACCGTATGGTCAGGGTTCTCTAACAGAAACCCCCTTAACCACACTTCCATGATCTCTTGACTCGACAACGAAATAAGCATTTCGGTATTACTCAAATCAAATGCATTTACCGAATCGATAGCTTCTTTTCTATGAACATCTGGGGAGACTTGCAAAAGAATCTGGTCATAATGCTTTAAATCTTTTGCCTCTTTAACTCTTGCTCTCAATTTGCTGCAATATCCAAAGAAATCATCAGAATTCAAGGGAATAGGATAAAGTGTTGCCTCCGGATTAACCTGATGATTCTCAAAGCAATGAAATGCTGAAACTATGTAAAGATTGTTTTTCCAACGCACAGGAAAACATGAGCCAGCATACGCATACGGCCATTTATCGTTTCCTGTTTCATAGAGTATAGGCTTTGTTGAGTCGAGTATTTTTGGTTGCTCTATCATGCTTTTTTCTTTTGACTAACATCTAATTTTACGAGGAACACTAGCTCTCCGGGAAAATGATGGGTTAGAGATTCTATTCAATAATAGCCTTAAATAATATCGGTTTGATATCAAACCCAAAACTGTTCTTCAGTTGTATTGCCTCACAATAAGAGACGTCGATACTTAGAATATTCGCAATCGTTCGACGCCTTGTAGTATCCATTTTGCAACCGAATATAACAGTTGTTATTTTTCCCGGCAATGATATAAGAGCATCAGCATATTCGTGATCTACTATTAATCGCCATTCCTTTTCGTAGCTCCAATTGGGCGCCTTACTGGAGACTATCTTTGCGACTGAAGCCTTCTCCTTAATACTTTTCGAGTCAAAGCATGGAATTTCAACAGCATCATAGGTGACTGGTAAACAATAATCCCAATTACCGAGATCATTATTTTCGGAACGTTCAAATTCAATACAAAACCCGGTGTGGCCATCAGTATAATGGGACCACATCAGAATATCATCATTGATCTCACTTAAACATATAACACCGAATTCTTTAATAGCATTCTTAGATTCTTCAATAGAGCTTTGGCAGATCGGAATACCACAAAAACTCGAATCAGTCAATTGAAAATGAAATTCAAATGGATCGTTAAGTGTTTTAGCTTTTGGGCACCATATCTTTTTATTTATAAGCAATGATAACGAGTGTTCATTAAAACGCAAATATTTATAAAGCTTAGGAACTCCTATTTGACCACATTGGGGACAATGGAGCTTCCTCCGCGGGTATACTTTTGCACAGTTAAGACAGTTTATCGTGGGTTCCATATTTTTTTCATTCTTAGTGCTTTCTTACCGTGACGCGGATGAGCAATAGTCCGCGACAGAAAATTTATTTGATGGAACGGCGTGTCTGTTCCTACCGCTTGTTCGCCCATATCAGTCAGTACAAAATAAGCAATATTCAATTTCTTTCCGGGGGAATCCTGACGATCAGTTACAAAGATAAATGCTTCATTGCCGGGATTAGGCGCATCTCCCATGCAATAAGTTTACGTAATTGCGTATGTCCCCCCACCTGTCTCATTTTGTATCCTTCTTTTGTCTATCATCTTTTGCCCAATGTTGAAGTTCAGCGGCCGTCGAAGGCGGCCCGCTGCAATGACGGGTTAGCCTTAAACGGTCCGATTGACAGTGAATGAACTCCATTTCGGCAAGACATCAGTTCTTGGCATTTGCTTGTGAACTGACTCCGGAATGTGCGGTGACTCTTGAGCCAGCGCATCAATGCGTTGGCGTATGGAGTCGAGTTTCTGGAGGTCTTCCTGAGGAAGCGACAGCCAAAACTCTAGTTCTCTACCAATGGCGTTGTACTTCGCTCCTGCGGTGCGGTGTTTTTCTGCCTTGTCGTTATAGCCAAGGAAGGATTGAAGGGCGGACAAGATTGCTGCGGCAATGCTCATCATTCCTACAGTGACCTGCCACCAGACTTCCGGCTTTGCCTGGAGAGTAGCGAAAACAGACGTGCCAACAACCGTTGCTAGGACGACGCTCGGAAAGCCGAATAGGAAATTCAACTTAGAGAAGCGCATTGCGGCTCGGTAATGCCCGTGTGCGACTGTGGCCGCCCGCTGATACCACTCTTTTGCGATTTCACGAGGAGTCATGGCAGTTTATCTTGAAGGCTAATAATGTTTAGACTGATCTGCATAATTCAGAAAAAACAAAAGCTTCTTTCTGTATAAGACAATTTCAATCTCACAATCAAAGACCAGTCAATTAATTATTTATAAATAACTTAAACATATTAAAAACTATTCACGCCTGTCGGTTTATACAGATCAGTCTAAACCGGCAAGAAACATAATATCGCAGGCAACTCAAGAGGGGGCGACACCGCCTTCAAGCCTTTGTCTAACCTGCGTCTTAATGCATTTATCATAGACAAACTCAGGATCTAAATCAATGCCGTTTGCCCACTCCACCGTATCAAAAGATACTTTTACAGTATTGAATACCGCAGGGTCTGCCAGCTTCCTGAACACACCAACAGTCAGGTATGGCTTCAGATCCAGAATTCCACTTTCTTTATTATCAAATTCCACAACTATTTGATAATCTGTTTTTGCCGTGACCTTTATTACTGACGGATACATATATTTATCTTATTGAAGTGGTTGAATTTTGAACGGCTCTTCCCCATTCATGACCAATTCCCAATCTGCTTTCAACTCATCCTGATGCAATTCCGCCCAGGCAAGTACAAGTTTTGTTTGCTTCCCCGGAAGCGTACCGTCTGATATTTCACACGTTCTGATATCGACAATAGCCTTATGCTCTGCAAAATACACATGAAAATGAGGGGGTGGATGCTCACCCGGAGCATAGTAAATCCGAATAATAATTCCGTAAAACATTGATATTGTAGGTATCACTATATCCTGTTTGATAATTTCCAATTCGTCATGCATCAACACCTAACGCACCCGTTGTATTAGTAATACCAGGAACAGAGATATCCTCAAAGTCATCCAACTTAACAAAACGCGCCATACTTTACTCCTTCTCTGCATAAGCAATTTCCGATAAATAACAATACCTGCTTAGCTCCTTTATTCTTCATAATCCGGATATTGCTCAGGATTGACTCCCATTGACTCAACCAGAATCGGATATTTTTTATTTTTTTCTTCTACTCTTTTCTTTCGCGACTTCTTTATCTCAAATAACCAGCTGTCTCCGAAATCGAAAAGATAGTATAACTTATATCCCGTTATTGGATATATTTCATTCAGTTTAGTTTTCCTGGAAACTGAATAAGCATGATTTCCAGGCTTCTTCCCAACATAAAATTCGTATAAATGATCGTCATCAAAATCGACGATCTTTTGAATATAATTGTGTAACTGTTGCAGCGAAAAGTTTTCTTTGACCTCTACGGTTTTAGACCAAGGAACATCATCCTCATCATGCGGAAACGAAATATGTAATGTGTAAACTTCCATTTGTTTTCCTTATATAAACAGCTAACAATGTTTAGACTGATCTGCTAATTCAAAAAAAGTGTTTCATCCGGAAAATTTCGAACATAAAACGCCCATTATTCTTTCTGTATAAGACAAATTCAAACTCACAATCATAGAGCTGCCAATTAATTATAAATAAGTTAAAAACATTAACCTTAGGCCTGCCGGTTTATACAAATCAGTCTAAACCGGCTATAAACATGTAAATATACTATTGTAATGCATACATCTTTATTGACCATCAATTCCTGAATGGATCAAAAACAGCTCACGTACGTTGATCCTCGTACCCTCCAATACTCACTTTATAAATAAAATAATAAATACGCGACTTTTTTCTGCACGACTTTCTCGCATGGGTCTCTAACCGCATCATCAACGAAGTGCAAGACAGAGAGGACATCTACAGAATGAGAACCTGACTTTAAGGAGGCCAAACAGCGTCCCGAAGTTTTCGCACTTTTTGAGGCCCAACGCCCGCGTTCAGCGTCCCGCGCCACCCTACGAAACCTGAAAACACCGAGTCGCTTCGTGGCGCGGGTGCGCTGGAACGGTTTGTTAGGCCCATATGTATGT
>Ga0209575_10000921_pt1 | contig 14006 bp, 12 predicted proteins | sample Medcelwee11metaG_FD_187172 | JGI IMG/M metagenome (GOLD analysis project Ga0209575, IMG submission 187172) | Freshwater pond sediment microbial communities from the University of Edinburgh, under environmental carbon perturbations - Medium... | ecosystem: Environmental > Aquatic > Freshwater >...
ATTCCATTTCCAATACAACTATGAAGTTATATTGCCCGTGCCAATTCGTGTAAATTCGTGCTCAGAAAAAGGAGTATCGCTTCGCGGGAGTATCTCTCGCTGACGCATCGAGGGAGTATCATTCGCTTCGCGAACGATACTCCTCTTCCCGGCTACTGAATACCGACTTCCCGCCCGCCGCTCACTGCCTACAGCCCACAATCCTCTTCTCCCGCGAAGCGATCCTCCGCGATGCGACAGCGAGCATACTCCCGTTCGCCCCGCGAACGATACTCCTCATCTCCCGCCATCAAGCCAGCCAGCTCACCGCCAACTGCCCACGACTAACAGCTCCCATCTTCTCCATCCGTGAAAATCCGATTTCAATAAGCGGGAACCGCGTTCTTCCTCTTCATGGCTGGATGGCTTGACAGCTCGATAGCTCAATGGCGAAAAAGCATAACCCATAGCGCTTAACCCAATCTCACCCATCTTCCATCCGTGTCAATCCGTGAAAATCCGTGGGTAAAAATCTTCCTTTTCAATTCCCCGGGCTACCGGCTTCCGGCCTGCCGTCCACTGCAAACGGCCCACAATCTTCATCAATCTCCCCTGGCTACATAATACCGGCTACTGAATACCGACTTCCCGCCCACTGCCCACAATCCTCACCCATCTTCCCGGCTACTGGCTACTGGCTACTGGCTACTGAATACTGGCTACTGGCTACTGAATACCGACTTCCCGCCCACTGCCCACAGCCCACAATCCTCACTCCTCTTCCCGGCTACCGGCTACTGACTACCGGCTACTGACTACTGACTACTGGCTACCGACTACCGGCTACCGGCTACTGAATACAGACATCCCGCCCACCGCCAACTGCCCACCGCCCACAATCCTAACCTTCCCATTCATTTTTTCGAGCCCTGGTTTTTCGGTAATCTGTTGTGCGGTATATTTTATGCAAAGACTGGAATGCAAATAAATCAGATTCCACATGGATACGTTCTGGAAAGGTAAAAACGCCATCGTGACAGGAGCCGCTTCCGGCATCGGGCTCGCACTCGCTGCAGGACTCGCTGAACGCGGCGCAAGGGTTTGGGCAGCGGACATCGACGCTGCCGGGGCGGAAAGAGCTGCGGCGTCGCTTGGATCCAATGCACACCCCGTCACGCTTGACGTTCGCGATGCTGCAGCGTTTCGCGAACTTGTCGAGCGTGTCGCACGGGATGCGGGCACTATCGATGTTCTCTTCAACAATGCCGGTATCCTGCATGCAGGCGAAGTACACGAGTTCGAAAAAGAGCAATGCGACAGGATCATCGACGTCAACATCCGAGGGGTGGTGAACGGTACGCTTGCAGCCTATCCACTCATGGTTCGTCAGCGGAGCGGCCACATCGTCAACACGGCATCGCTTGCCGGACTCGCTCCCGCTCCGCTGCTTTCGACCTACGCCATGACCAAACACGCCGTGGTAGGGCTCAGCACAAGCCTCCGCTACGAAGCCGAACGGTACGGCGTACGCGTCAGCGCCATCTGTCCGGCAGGCGTCGAAACGCCGCTGCTCGACGAAGGCGCAGCTTCCGGTTCCCACCCGGGGAGGTGGCAGCCTGACGTCCGTAACTATCTTACCCTTGCCGCCGGGCCGCTCTCTGCGGTTGACAAGGTTGCCCGCGAAGCCCTGCGGGGAGTGGAACGCAACCGCGCGCTGATCATCATTCCCGCCCGAGCCCGCCTGACGGCACTGGCCTACCGTCTCGTGCCCGGCCTCGTCGGAGCATTCGGCAGGCAGGTCATCGCAAAGGTAATCGGGGACAACAGGGGAGACGCATCGTAGAGCCATGACCGTTGAGGTTTCCTGTTTGGAAGAATTGTTGCAGTAATAAGGAGCGTTCCCTCTGGTTTTCTCTTTTTTGTCGTTGTTGATCGTTCTTCGGCCTTTTTTATATTAAAATACAAGTGTTTATGCGGCGCGCACCGTTTTGTCGTGTCAGGTCTCTGTTGTACACATACGTTATAGAGTTCAGCTTTTCCCGACAACGATCATAAGATTGAGCAGAATAATCGAAAATGCAGGATAAATCAGCAGTAACCGAGATATCATAATCCCGTCAACAGCGTTGACAGCACCATTGTTTTTCAACTTCCAAGCTTTGGTGCAGCCAAAATCGATCCGGAGCAACAGCAAATATCGTTCATTGAATTGTATGAATCAGAAGGATAAAATACGGAGAAGCGGACGATGAAGATTGAGTCTATACGGTTAAAAAATTTCAAGGCATTCAAAGATGCAGAATTGATTGACCTGCCAAATTTCTGTGTTTTTGTGGGGGCAAACGGAACAGGAAAAAGTACAATATTCTCTGTTTTCGGTTTTCTTAAAGATGCTATCACCAGCAATGTCAATACGGCACTTGCAAAACTTGGCGGCAGCCGCGGGTTTTTCGAGGTTCGCAGCCGTAACGCAACCGGCCCGATTGAAATTGAACTGAAATTTCGGGAAGGGAGTGCTATGCCTTTGACGACGTATTTCCTGCAAATCAACGAGGAAGATGGTCGGGTATTTATTGAGCGTGAAATTCTCAAATACCGCAGAGGCAGTGGAGGACAGCCGTGGCATTTCCTTGATTTTTCAAGAGGAAAAGGTACCGCCGTAACGAATGAGCTGATGTCGGTTACCGATGTCAAAGAGTTGACCCGTGAAGAGCAAACACTTAAATCATCGGATATTCTTGCAATTAAAGGTTTAGCTCAATTCAAGAGGTTTCCGGCAGTCGTGGCACTTGGCGATCTTATTGAGAACTGGCACGTTTCTGATTTCCACATCAGTCGCGCTCGCCCTGAGCAGGAGGCCGGTTATGCAGAGCATTTGTCCCGTGAGGGTGAAAATTTATCGCTTGTAATCCAGTATCTTCATAATCATCATCCGGGGACATTCAGTACAATACTGGAATTGCTGAAACAACGGATACCCGGCATTTCACACGTTGAGTCAAAAACGACCGAAGAGGGACGTGTTCTGCTCAAATTCCAGGATGGATCGTTTGAAGACCCTTTTCTTGCCCGCTATGTTTCTGATGGAACCATCAAGATGCTGGCCTATCTGACGTTGCTGTACGATCCAGCTCCACATCCATTGTTATGTGTAGAAGAGCCTGAAAATCAGCTTTATCCGAGGTTGCTGCGTGAGCTTGCAGAAGAGTTTCGCAGTTACGCCAACCGTGGCGGTCAGGTTTTTGTTTCTACCCACTCGCCCGATTTTTTAAATGCAACAACGGTTGATGAGGTGTTCTGGCTTGTCAAGCAAGAGGGATATACGCAAATCCGTCGAGCCAGTGAAAATGCCCAGATTGTTGCCTATATGAAGGATGGCGATCAGATGGGTTATTTGTGGGATCAGGGCTTTTTTGAAGGGAGCGATCCCCAATGAAGACAATTGTTTTTTTTCTTGAAGAGCCATCAGCGCAACGTATGCTTGAAGGGGTATTACCAAGATTTATACCCGGAGTTACCGTTCGGTATGTGGTTTTTCAGGGGAAAAGCGATCTGGAAAAAGAACTTGTTCGAAAACTTCGTCTTTGGCAGCTCCCTGATTCAGTTTTTGTCGTTATGCGCGATCAGGATGCTGGAGATTGCCACGCTATCAAGTTGCGACTTGCTGAACTGTGTCGGCAGGCAGGGAGAAGCGAAGCTTTGGTTCGAGTTGCATGCCACGAATTGGAAAGTTTTTACCTTGGTGATCTGGCTGCGGTTGAACGAGGTCTTGATCTCAAAGGATTGGCAGCAAAACAGGGTAAGAGCCAGTATAAAAATCCGGATCGGCTCGCAAACCCTTCTGAGATATTAGGTGAGCTGACAAGCGGCAAGTATCAGAAGGAAGCCGGTTCTCGCGCTATCGGGAGACATCTCACTCTTGAAAATAACAGATCCCGGAGTTTTACTGTGCTTTTGTCCGGGATCAAAAAAGTGCTTGAGCAATGATTTCCGGAGAAAATCCTGAAAACCATTTGCTTATACTCAAAAGAACAGGTAAACCGGTTAAGAAAAGTAATCCGGAACCTGTTTGGCAAACAGACAGCCTGTGATAAGGTCATAGGTAGAGCCATTGATGGTAGCTGTTTTCCCCCGGTGTTCAGCAAAAAATCATTCCGTAATTTGTTCCGAAACGATATCAATTCTTGTTGAAGCGCTTTCAGACTACAGAAGCTTCGTCGCTGACGAGAGAGATGTCTCGGAAATAATAATCTGACGGTGTCGTGTTACCGCGATCACTTACATTTCTCAGAGTCCTTTTTTGAAGAATTGTTGTAGTAATAAGGAGCGTCCCCTCTGTTTTACTTCGTCAATAACGTCATGCTAAATATGAGGTTACAGGTAATTTTGTACCTGCGTGAGCCTTCGATGTTGTTTATCTCATTCTTTTTACGTAAGATACAGATGCTGTTCAGAAGTAAAATCATGTCATTGTCCTTTGACATCGCTGATTTTTCAACGAGCCTTCGATTTCCCGCCTGGAGCCCTTGCCAGACAAGGCTTTCCAGAGGTACTCTTTATATCTAATTGCACTCATTGAGGATTGAAACAATGTCCCCAGATCATCGCTATCCAGCACCCGGTTCTTGACTTTATATCTAATTGCACTCATTGAGGATTGAAACCCATGTCGAATTTTCCGACCAGACCGCTGATAAAGCTTTATATCTAATTGCACTCATTGAGGATTGAAACCATAGTCATTTTTGTACCCGCCAAGGTGTTCAACCTCAACCACGCTTTATATCTAATTGCACTCATTGAGGATTGAAACCGGAGACTGTGACGTTACCCTGTGGGGTAATCATCGCCGCCCTTTATATCTAATTGCACTCATTGAGGATTGAAACTGGGGAAGTCCATTGGGCCAGAGGCGTCACACTCTGGGACTTTATATCTAATTGCACTCATTGAGGATTGAAACTTCTCGGCGCTCTGGATATGTGGAATTTCGTGCATAATGATCCGGCATCTTTATATCTAATTGCACTCATTGAGGATTGAAACATTTTGTCCCTCGCAAATCGGCTTCACGCAAATCCGCACACTTTATATCTAATTGCACTCATTGAGGATTGAAACATATTAATAAGCATAGAGCTGAAATCTGGAAAACTCATTCTTTATATCTAATTGCACTCACAGAGGATGAGATTGGTGGCGAGAGAAGAGGTGATGAATGACGAGATTAAAACAGAAATCAGAAAAAATCTAAATTGTATTTTCTTAATACGGCCCACAGCATACCGCTCACTGCACACAATCTTTACATATCTAATTGCACTCACAGAGGATATATTGTAGTTCTTAGTGCTAAGTTCTGAGTGTTATGCCTGAAGACAATAATTCTTTTACAGGCTACTGATTACTGATTCAGTATTGTGAACCGGGATTTTTGTTTTCAAATTTGAAGGCTGAGTCATTGCAAAGGTGATGGGGGACAACAGGGGAGACGCATCGTAGCGCCATGACCGTTGAGGTTTCCTTTTTGAAAATTGTTGCAGTAATAAGGAGCGTCCCCTCCAGTTTTCCCTGGTGCTCTATACCATCAACAGAGGTCTTCTGCATGAGAACGACTTCTACTATCGCAAAGATCAGCCGGGCTGTTTTCTCTCGAACGACGCCCGAAAACGCTTTTTACAGATATTCGAAACAAGAATGTGGCAGGAATCCCGGGACGGCTACACCGGCAAAACGCTCAACTTTCGGCGGCATATCGAAAAGCAGGTAAGAATCATGCGCGATGTCATATCCGGAACCCGAACGCAGTACGACCCGTACAAGCTTCCGATATGAACAAGTGCCGTCTTGTCGAAGGCTCCCGAATACGGAAGTGCAAAAACCGGCTTTTTCGACAATAACATCATGTTAAATATGAGGTTACAGGTAATTTTGTGCCTTCATGAGCCTTCGATGTTGTTTATCTCATTCTTTTTACGTAAGATACAGATGCTGTTAAGAAGTAAAATCATGTCATTGTCCTTTGACATCGCTGATTTTTCAACGAGCCTTCGATTTCCCGCCTGGAGCCCTTGCCAGACAAGGCTTTCCAGAGGTACTCTTTATATCTAATTGCACTCACCGAGGATTGAAACCCATCAGCGTGGTTCGGGGCAGAGACCTTGCACAGGGCTTTATATCTAATTGCACTCACCGAGGATTGAAACCCCACAACCGGCTCAGCATCAACATTCCCATTAACAATCTTTATATCTAATTGCACTCACCGAGGATTGAAACTTCACCATCATTATTCAGCCAGATATGCTCTGCCTCTTCTTTATATCTAATTGCACTCACCGAGGATTGAAACTAGATAGTGGTGACTTCCTGCTGAACCATTACTGATCTCTTCTTTATATCTAATTGCACTCACCGAGGATTGAAACTAGATAGTGGTGACTTCCTGCTGAACCATTACTGATCTCTGCTTTATATCTAATTGCACTCACCGAGGATTGAAACTTTTATTGATGATGTTTTCAATCAGTGATCCAGCATCTTCAACTTTATATCTAATTGCACTCACCGAGGATTGAAACACATTCTTGCAGCAACAAGATTAAACGTAGTCTGGAACACCTTTATATCTAATTGCACTCACCGAGGATTGAAACTAATTACTGTCGGCTCATCGAATGGAGTATAGATGCTTTATATCTAATTGCACTCACCGAGGATTGAAACGTACCTTTAATCATTAAAGTGGGACTAATGATTTCAAAATGCTTTATATCTAATTGCACTCATTGAGGATGAGTTTCGAGATCAGAGAAGAAGTGATTCATGATTGGTGTCAAGGCAAAGAATAAATAAAGTTATTTTCTGCAGCTTACGGCTAATATTGAGATAAAACAGAAATCAAAAAACATTTTAATCATATTTACATTAAAACGGCCCACAGCATACTGCTCACTGCACACAATCTTTTTATATTTTGGTACTGCAGGGAGTATTCTGCATTACGGTGAGTACTTTCTTGGATTTTTGTTTTCAAATTTAAAGCTGAGTCATTGCAAAAGTGATCGGGCAGAGTCGGGGATAAGCACCGCAGCACCTTGAACGTTGAGTCATTTTTTTTAGAAGAATTGTTGTAGTAATAAGGAGCGTCCCCTTTGGTTTTTCTCGTTACAGATTTTCGAAACAAGAATGTGGCAGGAATCCAGGGACGGCTACACCGGTAAAACGCTCAACGTTCGGCGGCACATCGAAAAGCAGGTGAGAATCATGCGCGATGTCATAGCCGGAACCCGAACGCAGTACGACCCGTACAAGCTGGTATGGTGAAACCGCAGCTCATTTTTCTGTGAACCGGAAATAGATGATAAAATCACGTAATTGTAATGAATATAAAAGGTTAACCGTAATATACAGGATAATTGAGCTGCGGTTGTTGTATAACTGAATAAAATATCATAACATGCAGATGTTGTACAGAAGTAAAATCAGACCATTGTCCCTTGACATCGCTGATTTTTTATCGAGCTGCGGTTTTTGCGCCTGGAGCCCTTGCCAGACAAGGCTTTCCAGAGGTACTCTTTATATCTAATTGCACTCACCGAGGATTGAAACTTTTGTCTTGTTGTAGGTTGGGTTTTGGTAGGGAGGGTGACTTTATATCTAATTGCACTCACCGAGGATTGAAACAGCACCTTAACGAGCTTGAAGCTGCTCATGCGTTTTTCGCTTTATATCTAATTGCACTCACCGAGGATTGAAACATCAAAGACTGACTCAGCATCGCACCCTTCTGCTCTTCCTTTATATCTAATTGCACTCACCGAGGATTGAAACAGGATTTTTGCCAGTTCCTCGAGGAAGGTTCCGGATGCGTCGACTTTATATCTAATTGCACTCATTGAGGATTGAAACTGGAGACCAGCTTTGCAAAGACTAGGAGCATCCCACGTATCTTTATATCTAATTGCACTCACCGAGGATTGAAACGATTTGTAAGCTTGAGAGGAAGGCGGTCTCCTTATTAGAATCTTTATATCTAATTGCACTCACCGAGGATTGAAACTGTTGTCAATCTGATCGTCGTGGTCAATCTGCTCCTGAAGAAGAGCTTTATATCTAATTGCACTCACCGAGGATTGAAACTTTTCAATTTCTGCTAAGGCTTCTGAAAGTGTCATGATCGTTCTCTTTATATCTAATTGCACTCACCGAGGATTGAAAAATCAGATACGTCCGATTTTCATCGGGAAACGGAAACAGCTTTATATCTAATTGCACTCACCGAGGATTGAAACAAACTCCCTTTCGTCTTTAAGAATTCTATTTAATGCTCTTTATATCTAATTGCACTCGCCGAGGATTGAAACCGTTTCGCAATACGGGTCCTGCCTGGAAACCCAACGTACGACTTTATATCTAATTGCACTCACCGAGGATTGAAACTATGCCTGTGCAGGGGAGATGATAGGTTTGTTGCTGAGCCTTTATATCTAATTGCACTCACAGAGGATATATTTTAGTTCTGAGTTCTGAGTTCTGAGTGCTGAGTGTTATGTCGAAAAGTAATTATTCTTTACAGGCTACTGAATACCGACTACTGATTCACTTATTGCACTCATTGAGGATTGAAACTTGTCCAGACAACCGCCCAATGGTTGCTGTAATCGACCTTTATATCTAATTGCACTCATTGAGGGTGATATAAGTACTGAGTTCCAAGCGCTAAGTGTTATTTGCCTGAAGACCAAAATTCTATTACTGGCTACTGAATACCGGCTACTGACTACTGATTCACTAATTGCACTCACCGAGGATTGAAACGATGTCATAATTTCAAAGCCAGCCGAAATTGCTGATTTCGCTTTATATCTAATTGCACTCACCGAGGGTGATATAAGTACTGAGTTCAAAGTGCTAAGTGTTTATTGATAGGGCCAATAATTTATTAACTGGCTACTGAATACCGGCTACTGACTACTGATTCACTTATTGCACTCATTGAGGATTAAAACTTCCCCAAGAGCTTTCAAAGCAAATTTATTCCTACAGGCTACTTACTTATGATGATGTGTTTACGTGGAAAAAGTGTTTATTTCTTTGTGAACAATTCCTGGATTATTTTCAAAAGAAAACAGCCCATCTATGTCAACAAACCCGATTCAGCAGAAAATGCGAGTCCAAAGTTTGAGAAGGTTTGCCGAGGGGATTGTCGGTCGAAAAAATTTTGGATGGTGGTCGTTGCTTTATGCCGCTTTATTTTTTGTTGTCGGCGGATGGTTTGCTGACGGGTTGGCTGAGTTTATCGATTACGCTTTTTATGCTCGAAAGTCATGGATAGTAAATTATAAGCTGATAGTTTCAACAGGGTTGCTTCTGCTTTTTGGCTGGAGTTTACGTAACATTGCGCATGACGATCATGACGAAATCGCGGTGAACAGAGATCAGCCAAAACCGGTGAGAGTACTTGGTTTGTTTCTCAGTAATTTTCTTGTCAGGGTTGATCAGACTTCGCATGCCGGAAAAAGTGGCGTCGTTTTTGACAAGAGCTACCTTGAAAGAGCTGTTTCTGAAAATGCCATTGACAGAACGATGCTTCTTGATACCACATGGGAAATGCCTTTTCGTGCTATTGAGTACCATGCATCATCTCTTGACCGCATCGTACTTTTCACTTCTTCAGGCGGGAAATGCTCAAGTGCCGAAAGCGGATTGTTTATCCAGCTTGTTGCTGCACTTTATCCGGATGTTTCCGTGACGGAACAGATTGTGGATTTTGAAGATCTTGAAGTGGTGTTCAAGGCTGTTGAGAAACTCTATGCCGATGCGGAAGCTTCCGGATTGAGAGATCAGGACGTTCTGGTCGATATAACCGGAGGGCAAAAACCCAACAGCATAGCTGCAGCAATAGCGACGCTTGCGGTCGGGAGGCAGTTTCAGTACATCTCAACCGGCGACAAGGTTGTCAGGAGTTACGATGTCGGCTATTTTCATGAAGACTTGTCATGATGCAGTGAGCCCTGAAAAGCACTAACGCCCCGTTTTCTATGAACGAATTTTTTACACAGAACAATCTTCTGGTTGTATTCTGGTTTACGGCAGGAATTGTATCGATTATTGAACTTCTGGAATATCTCGTCACAAAAAACATTCCATGGCTGCTTCGATTGATTCGGGGATTGTTGCGGGGTGTGGTTAGGCAGTTTCGGGCAGATATTTCTGATGGGGCTCGTCAGCTCATCCTGAATTTTTCAGGGCATCCGGTACTGGATGCTCAGAATCGGGATATTGGGCAAATGATGCACTGGTCTTCGCCGGAAGTGATCAATGTGCCTATAGGCAATGTGCCTGAAGATCATAACTTTATCTCATCCATCGAAAAAGCAGTTCAGAAAATAGCGTTGTCTCCCGAAGAGTGGCAGTCAACACCTGTTGTGGTTATTCCTGCCGGGTATTCCCAGATCTGGTCGGTGGTGCTGGCTGAACTGCATGGTCGGCTGGGTTATTTCCCCGACGTCGTCCGGCTTCGTGAGTCATCAACGGTATCAAACGAGAAATTCGAGGTTGCCGAAATCATGAACCTACGCGAGGTTCGCCACAATTCGCGGGACAAACGATAACGCCAATATTGATAATCTTTTAAGCAATCGGGCGATACAAGCTCGATCACCTCAATACGAAAACATTCTGGAAGGACATCGAGCGCCTGCAGGCCTCCGCTCACGATGACAATGACCGGCTGTGCATACCTTGCAGTCCTGAAGAGATTGAGCAGTTCGATCCTTCGGTGATTGTTCAAGGCTGATAACCGCCAGATAACGCAGCAAAAAACGATAAGAGTACTGTTATTTTGTGCTCAAGTGCTTTCCATCACTTGTATTTAACTGAGAAGTTACGTACAATGAATGTGATACAATGATTACAGGCAGAGCCTCGTTGTTACATCAGTTCCCCGCGTTCCTACGTTTTCAACTATCGGTATAGATGCAATAGCATTGAATTCAGGGTATGCCTCCTTCCACATTACCCATTTTTTGTTGTTCGGCAGTATTTGACTTTTCGGAGTAACCCGTAACTCAAAACGCTATGTCCGCTCAGCATCCCATAATACAGCTTGGGCTGGATTTATTGAGAAATCGTAGTATTGAACCTGATGAGCTTCAATGCTTTGACCTTGAGGGCTCCGTTAACGTTTTTTCAGTTCTTGGTATTGATATAACAATACCGCTTAAGCTTGCTGCATTACAATCAGTTTTTGATTCTTCTACGGCACCAATTCATTCATCTCCTAAGTATTATACCCCTGCTGAGCTGAATCCGAAGGTGATTAATTACCCTAATCAAAACAATCCTTCAATAGATTTCTCGAATGTAGTGCCTCCTGATGGTTTGCTAGCTGATGCGTTGGTGCAGCTTGAGAGATATGGATCATTTGTTTCAACATCGGCGAATTCCCAACTCCCCCTCTATGATCAGTTTAAAACAGCCGCAGCTCTTCATGACTGTCTGATAAACGGAGTTGGTCAAGAGAAATGCGTACTTGTTGCTTGCGATTTTTCCGGTATTCAGGATACAGTTTATACAATCACTTCAAAAGGGGCGCTAAAGACTCTCAGAGCTCGATCTTTTATGCTCGAACTGCTCACCGAGCATCTCATCCATGAACTTCTCTATGCGGCCTCTTCATATAGATATTCTGTTATCTATTCAGGTGGTGGTGGATTTTGTTTGCTATTACCCAATAAAGACAGCCTGATTAACAAAATCAAAGAGTATGCTGAATGTGTGAACAAATGGGCGCTCAACGAATTTTCTGGTCGATTGTTCATCGCTATTGATGCAATGTCATGCTTACCAGAGCAGTTCATTGTTGAGAAGAAAACCTTCCAAAATCTCCGGCAGCTTCAGGCGGATAATCTGGATAGGCAGAAGCTGCGTAAATTTGGTGGGCTTTTGAAAGGCCTTTTCACCGTAAAGATGCCGGAACAGTTAACGGTGAAGACCGAATGTCAGGTAACCCGCCGTGATGATCTTCCTGCTACTCAGATGTTTGACATCAACAACCTGCACGAATTCATTTGCATGAGTGCTGTGTCTCCAAAAGAACGTGAAGAAGATAAATGGACTTGGGTATCCGAGAGTTGCTTTCACCAGTACAGGCTTGGCGACAAGTTAACTGATGCAACCTATGTCTACTGTTATCGGCATGCAGTTGACAGGTCAAAAAAAGTGATGCATGGGACGCTCATTCTGCCTGGTTTGGGTAATCGATTTGTCTCCTATTCAGTGGATAAAGTGCCTGGAGCAACTCCTGATGGGGTGTGGAAAATCAACGCATGGGATGAAGGGCCTGCTTTACAGTGCGCAAACTATGTTCGAAAGCACCGTGATCTATCTCTTTACGCCCGTAACAAAGAAAACGAAAGTCTTGCGGAAGAAGGTCGGTCAGCAAATGAAGATGATATGGCCACCTTTCAGGGCCTTTCTGCGAGTTCCTGTGGGGCTGACCTGATAGGTGCGTTGCGCATGGATGTGGACAACTTGGGGGACATGTTCATCAAGATCGATAGTATAGCTTTGCTATCGGCAAGGTCACGGATGCTGAATCTGTTTTTTAAGGTATACATTAACGAAATATGTGGTAATCGAACAACAGATATTCTTAACAAAAATAGGGACAAAGAAGAGCGTTGGGGGAAAGTTGGACGCAACGTGTCGGTTATCTATTCAGGGGGAGACGATCTTTTCATTGTTGGTGCATGGGATGAGTGCACCGAACTTGTATTCGACATTCAGGAGCACTTCGTCCGGTTTACTCATGGCAGAGGTATATCGGGAGGGGTGACGCTTCATCAGCCAAAATTCCCGCTTTACCAGATGGCACGGTTGTCTGCAGATGCTGAAGCGTTTGCCAAACGTGATGCAGACGGAGATGATCCAAATCTGACAAAAAACCGTATTGCGCTGTTTTATGATCACTCGAAATTGCATCGACAACGACAACTTGGAACTCGGAACCATAATCGCTATATGCTTTCCATGACTTGGGGATTGGCGGGTGATTATTTGCTGGATTTAATGAGGGTTTATAGCCTTTGCGGTAGACAAAAAGGAAAAGGTAAAGATCGTAAGGTTTTCGAGCTTAACAAGAACACAATCAGTTATCAGACCATTGAAAAATGGTTTATGGTTTTAGAAACTTATAGGTCGAAAGGATTACTCTACTTTCCAATTATGGCAAGGGTACTTAATGATATCGAAAAAGCTTTTGGCTTAGATGAGGCAGAGATTTTTAAAAAACTTTTTATATACCTTTATACTAAGCCGTATACAGAAGAACTCTATTTAGCAAACCTGCATATTGCATTGAACTGGCTATCCTATCTTGGGAGGAAAAAATAATATGATTAATATTGAGCATAGTGCGTATATCGATATCTATAAGCCTTTAAAGACAAAAAAAGAGATCATAGGGATCATTGATTCAAAGAGTTGCTTTAAAGAAATGATAGAAGATCAAGAACTTCCTCGGTATGCGGCATCAATTGCCGTTACAATGAAAAAAATTACATCTACGCAGATGAGGCGCTTTTATGGATATGTAAAAAATATTGAACAGGTTAACCGAAATATAGAAGATAATCGTCAAGATTTTTATTACAAGCACAAGCTTATGCTTCTTCTACCTAAAATAGCAGGAAGCTCCGAACGCGACAATTTGCTCGTACTCTATGAGGTAATTAAGTGTGGTGTTGGAAAAATAAAAAATGCTGGGGATGTTAGAGCCTTTGTCGATTTCTTTGAGGCTATTCTAGACTTTCATGCAACGATTGAACATAAAAAAGAAGATTAATAATCTGGAGGAGTTATGACGCAATCTTTAGACCCTAAACAAATTAAATTGCTAGCAGTCTGTCGGAATTGACGTCTTAGTCAAAATGGCAATTATGTCGCCCATAAGCAGCAAATCACCCAGCCAATCGGTATTGATCATTCATGACGGTACTTTTTTCTCCTGAACAGAGCAAAAT
>Ga0209575_10000923_pt1 | contig 13966 bp, 12 predicted proteins | sample Medcelwee11metaG_FD_187172 | JGI IMG/M metagenome (GOLD analysis project Ga0209575, IMG submission 187172) | Freshwater pond sediment microbial communities from the University of Edinburgh, under environmental carbon perturbations - Medium... | ecosystem: Environmental > Aquatic > Freshwater >...
CGGTGGTGCGCTTGTCGTTGAAGGTGTACTCCGCGCCGCCGAAGTCGAAGTCGTCCGAGGTGCGGTTGCTGGTGTAGGGGTTGGTGCCGAACAGCGTCATGTCCTCCATGCTGCCGTCGTCGCGCGGGCTGTTGCCGGTGATGTGGCCGGCATAGAGGGTCAGGTTCTTGATCTCCTTGGAGGTGAGCATGGTGCCTTCGAAAGTCTGCGGCAGCGAGCGGCCGTCGTCGGCACGGAGGATCGGCAGCACCAGGTACCACTCGCCGACCCGCAGTTCGGTTTCGGAGAACTTCATCTTGCCCGCGACGGCGATCCGCCCGAAGTGGTCGGCGGGCTTGCCGTCGTGGTCGAGCGGCAGCAACGCGGTGCCGCCGGTGCCCTTGCCGCCGTCGAGCTTCTGCGCATAGAGGCCGAGCACATCGACGCCGAAGCCGAGCGGACCTTCGGTGTAGCCGGACTTGAGGTCGAGGATGAAGTTCTGGGTCCATTCCTCGGCCTTGCTGCGGGTGGCGTTGTCGCGCTTGAAGTCGCGGTTGATGAAGAAGTTTCGGAAGGTCAGGGTGCCCTTGGAGTCGTCCAGGAGAGCGGCCTGGACACCGGTGCTCGCAAGCGTCCCGGCAAGAGAGAGGGCGATGGCGAGGGGACGCTGGCTGGCGAGGTGAAAAGTACTGTTCTTCATTGTTGTTGTTTTCAGTAGATGTCGGTGGTGAACGCCTACGGCACCTGCCGGAGCAGGCACCGGGCGCCGGTGTATCCGTGGAGCCGGGGGCTGCCCGTTCCATGGGCGTGGCAGTCTTCGGGAGCCGGCCGGCTCCCGTGCCTGTTGTCGCGTCGCTTCGAGCGGCCCGGGCTATCTGCCCGGGCCGCGGAGGGCTGGCCTTACAGCCAGGACTTGATCTGCGAACACACCGCCTCGGTGGAGATGCCGTAGCGGTCGTGCAGGGTCGGCAGCGCGCCGGCGTCGAGGAAGGCATCCGGCAGGGCGATCTGGCGGAAGGTGGGGGTAACGCCGTTGAGCATCAGCAGGGTGGCCACGGCCTCGCCCAGGCCGCCGATCCGCGAATGGTTCTCCGCCGTCACCACCAGCCGGCCGGGCTTGCGGGCCTCGGCTAGGATGGTGGCCTCGTCCAGCGGCTTGATGGTCGGCACGTGCAGCACCGAGACCTCCACGCCGTCCGCCCTGAGCTGTTCGGCCGCCTCCAGCGCACGCATGGTCATCAGGCCGGTGGAGATGACCAGCACCTCGTTGCCGCTGGTGAGCGTCTTCGCCTTGCCGATTTCGAAGCGGTAGTCGTAGCGGTCCAGCACAAGCGGCACGTTGCCGCGCAGCAGGCGCATGTAGACCGGCCCCTTGTGCGCGGCGATCGCCGGCACCGCCTGCTCCAGCTCGTGGGCGTCGCAGGGGTCGATGACCATCAGGTTGGGCATCGCGCGGAAGATCGCGATGTCGTCGGTCGCCTGGTGGCTGGGGCCGTAGCCGGTGGTGAGGCCCGGCAGCGCACAGACGATCTTCACGTTGAGGTCTTCCTCGGCGATCGCCATGCAGATGAAGTCGTAGGCCCGCCGGGAGGCGAACACCGCATAGGTGGTGGCGAAGGGCACGAAGCCTTCGCGCGCCATGCCCGCCGCCGCGCTCATCAGCAGTTGCTCGGCCATGCCCATCTGGAAGAAGCGCTCGGGGAACTCCTTGGCGAAGAGGTGCATGTCCGTGTATTTGCCCAGGTCGGCGGTCAGGCCGACCAGCTCCTGGCGCTCCCGGGCCAGCGCCGCCAGGGCGTGGCCGAAGGGGGCCGGGCGGGTCGGCTGCCCTTCGCCGGCGATGGAGGCGATCATCGCCGAGGTGGTCAGGCGCTTCTTGGCCGGTGCGGCCTGTTCGGTGGTGTTCTTCATTACTGTCTCCCGGCATCCAGGGCGGTCAGGGCTTGTTCCCACTCGTGTTCGTCGACACGGATGAAATGGGTCTTTTCGCGGCTTTCGAGGAACGGCACCCCCTTGCCCATGCGGGTATCGCAGATGATCACCCGCGGCTGCGCGACGGGATGGTGGCGGGCCGCGTCGAAGGCAGCGGCCAGCGCCGCCAGGTCGTTGCCGTTCACCCGCTGGGCGAACCAGCCGAAGGACTGCCAGCGGTCGACGATCGGCTCGAAGGCGAGAATCTCGCTGGAATGGCCGTCGGCCTGCTGGTTGTTGACGTCGATCACCGCGATCAGGTTGTCCAGCTTCCAGTGCGAGGCGGACATCGCCGCTTCCCAGGTCGAGCCCTCGTTCAGCTCGCCGTCGGACAACAGGTTGTAGACGAACGAGGCGGACTGCTTGCGCTTGAGGCCCAGGCAGGCGCCGACTGCGATGCCCAGGCCGTGGCCCAGGGAGCCGCCGGTGATTTCCATGCCCGGGGTGTAGGAGGCCATGCCGGACATCGGCAGGCGGCTCTCGTCGCAGCCGTAGGTTTCCAGCTCCTCGGCGGGAACGATGCCGGCCTCGATCAGCGCCGCGTAGAGCGCGATCGCATAGTGGCCGATCGACAGGTAGAAGCGGTCGCGGCCCTCCCAGGCGGGCTCGTGCGGCCGGTAGTTCATCGCCTGGAAGTAGGCGACGGCGAGCAGGTCGGCGGCGCCCAGGGCCTGGCCGATGTAGCCCTGGCCCTGTACCTGGCCCATCAGCAGGGCATTGCGGCGAATACGGTAGGCCCGCTCTGCCAGGGGGACGGCAGGGGCTGTAGCTTGGGTCGACATAATCGAGAGGCTCCTAGGATTAACGGTTGATCAAGGTGGCCGGCAAGCGGAAAACCAGCAGCGCACCGGAGACCAGCACGGCAGTGATCAGGTACATGCCCACCTGGCTGGAACCGGTCGAAGTGGTGATCCAGCCGATCAGGTAGGGAGAGCAGAAGCCGGCCAGATTGGCGATGCTGTTCACCGCCGCGATGCCGGCGGCGGCGCTCACGCCCCCCAGCAGCGAGGTGGGGAGCATCCAGAACAGCGAGGACGCCGAGAGGACGCCAGCCGCCGCCAGCGACAGGCAGAGGATCGACAGGCCGACGTCGTGTCCGTAGATCGCCGCCAGGGTGAGGCCGATCCCGCCCGCCCACATCGGCAGCACCACGTGCCAGCGCCGCTCGCGGTGTTTGTCGCTGCTGCGCCCGGCCAGGAGCATGACGACGATCGCGCAGAGATACGGCACGCTGGTGAGCAGGCCGATATGCACCGGATCGGCGACGCCCGCGTTGCGCACCAGGGTCGGCAGCCAGAAGGTGATGGCGTACTGCCCCATGACCACGGAGAAATAAATGCCTGCCAGCAGCCACAACCGGCGATCGCTGACGAAGGCACGCACCGACGCATGCTCGGTCTTCTGCTGGTTGTCCTCGGCCAGCTCGCGCTGGATCAGCTGCTTTTCCTCGTCGTCGAGCCAGGTGGCGTCCTCGACCCGGTCCTTGAGGTAGCTCAGCACCCACACGCCGACCAGGACGGTGGGAATCGCCTCCAGGACGAACATCCATTGCCAGCCGGCCCAGCCGTGCAGCCCGGCGAAATGCGCCATGATCCAGCCCGACAGCGGGCCGCCGAACATGCCCGAGAGGGGAATGGCGACGAACCACAGGACCGTCAGCCGGGCGCGGCGGTAGGTCGGGAACCAGTAGGTCAGGTAGAGCAGGATGCCGGGCGCCAGCCCCGCCTCCGCCATGCCGAGCAGAAAGCGCAGCAGGTAGAACTGCCAGGCCGTTTCGACGAAGGCGAACATGGCCGAGAGGATGCCCCAGGTGATCATGATCCGGGCGATCCAGATCCGCGCGCCGATCTTGTGGAGCAGCAGGTTGCTGGGGACTTCGCAGAGAAAATAGCCGATGAAGAACAGACCGGCGCCCAGGCCGTAGACGGTATCGCTGAGGCCCAGATCGTTCATCATCTGCAGCTTGGCAAAACCGACGTTGACGCGATCCAGATAGGCGCACAGGTAGCACAGCATGAGAAACGGCATGAGCCGCCATGCAGTTTTCCGGTAAGCGCTGGAACGGGTGGTAGACACCGCATCGAGGGTCATAGTCGACATTCTTTCGCTCTCTTGTTGTTATTGAGCGTGGAGGATGTAGCGGGCCGACGGGCGAAACCGGCCGTCGGCCGCGGCGAGCCGTCAGTGGATCAGCATGCCGCCGTTCACATCCAGGGTGATGCCGGTGAGGTAGGTCGACAGGTCGCTGGCCAGGAACAGCGCCGCGTCGGCGACCTCCTGCGCCTCGCCCATGCGGCCCAGCGGAATGCCGCCGAGGATGCCGCTCAGCCGCTCGTCGGAGAGCAGGCCGCCGGTGATGTCGGTATGGATCAGGCCCGGGGTGAGGGAGTTGACGCGGATATTGTCCGGCCCCAGCTCGCGGGCCATGGCGCGGGCCAGGCCGAGCACGCCGGCCTTGGCGGCGCTGTAGTGCGGCCCGCCGAAGATGCCGCCGCCGCGCTGGGCCGACACCGACGACAGGCAGACGATGCTCCCGGACTTCTGCGCGCGCATGGTCGGGATCACCGCCTGGGACATCAGCAGGGTGCCGCGCAGACTCACGTCCAGCACCTTGTCGTAATCCGAGCCGCGAATTTCCAGGGTTTTCAGCGGCTGGGTGATGCCGGCGTTGTTCACCAGCGCATCGATGCGGCCATAGCGCTGGATCACCGCCTCGACGGCGCGGCTTACCTGGGCGGCATCGGCGACGTTGGCCGCCAGACCCAGATGGTCGGGGCCGAGGTCTTTTGCAGCGTCCCGTGCCGCCTTTTCATCCAGATCGAGGATGACGACCCGGGCCCCATGGTGGGCAAAGGTGCGGGCCATGGCGCGGCCGATCCCGCGTTGCGAGGCGGCACCGGTGATGATCGCGATCTTGCCTTCGAGCAGCATGCTGGACACTCCTGATATCGTTCTTGTTCAAGGACCGCCGTGGCTGGCGGGGTATCGGAAGGTTCGGCTGTTACGGCCCCGCTCACAACGCAGCCTCGTTCAGCCGTTGCTGAAAAAAATTCAGCACGCCGGCGACGATGCCGGCAGGCTCGACGCACTGTTTAGAATGGATGGCATGCCTTGCCGAATCGCAAGGTCGAGGGACTAAAACAATGATCCGATCGGAGAAGACACCGCTGCGTATTCCGCCCATCAAGGCCATCCTCGCCTTCGAGCAGGCAGCGCGTTTCGGCAATGTCGCCAGAGCGGCGGAGCAACTCAACCTGACGCCCTCGGCCGTGAGCCATCAGATCGCCAAGCTCGAAGCGATGATCGGCCGGCCGCTCTTCCACCGGACCAGCAAGGGGATCGAGCTGACGCCCGTCGGCACGCAGTACCTGCACGACATCACGGGGGCGCTGCAGCGCCTGGGCACCGCCACCGAACGCGCCGCCACCGATGCCAACCTGGAGTGCCTGAGGCTGCATTCGGTCCCCAGCTTCGGTCTGCTCTGGCTATTGCCGCGCCTCGAGCAACTGCGCGCCAGCAACCCCGACCTGGAGATCAACCTGTCGTGTTCCTACGAGTCCCTGCACTTCAGCCGGGACAAGATGGATGTGGATATCCGCTACGGCCTGGCGAACTGGCCGAACCTGGAGATCCGCACCGTGCCGCAGGAAACCATCGCCGTGCTCGCCGCCCCTTCTCTGCTTCAGGAAAAGCCGGTCGCCAGTCCCGGCGACCTGCTCGAGGCCGACCTGATCCTCTCCGAAGCGCCGCTGGTGCAGTGGCCGCAGTGGTTCGCGCAGCAAGGCCTGTCGATGCCCGAGCGTCGTTACCCGCTCAGCTTCGACCGCTCCTACATGAGCCTGGAGGCGGCGGCCCACGGCCTCGGCTTCGCGCTGGAAAGCACGCTGCTGGCCCACGACTACCTCCTCAAGGGCAGGCTCGTCCCGGTGTTCGGCAGCGAACTGCGCAGCCCGGTCAGCGCCCATCACCTGGTCTTCCCGTATACGCACGCCGACTATCCGCGCGTGCGGCGCTTCCTCGCCTGGATGCAGACCGAGCTGGGCCACCCCTTTGCCTATTGATCCGGCCCCCGGCAACGCCGGATGGCCACGGGCCGGGACGGTCACGAGGCAATGACCGCCCGGCCTCCGGCATTACGCCGGTGCTCGGTCAGAACAGCGACAGCGGGTACTGGGCGATCAGGCGCTGCTCGTTGAACTGGTTGTTGCTGCCCCAGTCGCGGCGGATCGTCGAGTTCCGCCAGCGCAGGGTCAGGTTCTTCGCCACGCCGCTCTGCACCACGTAGGCCAGCTCGCTCTCGCGGCCCCATTCCTTGCGGTTGTCGAGGCCGCCGGCCTGGATGTTCGAGCCTCTGATGTAGCGGGTCATGAAGGTCATCCCCGGCACGCCCAGTCCGACGAAGTTGTAGTCGTAGCGCAGCTGCCAGGAGCGCTCCCGGGCGTTGTCGTAGCTGGAGTTGTAGCTGTCGTTGGCCAGGGTGCCGCCGCTGGTGCCGTTGACCCGCAGCCACTTGCTGTCGCCGCTGACCCGCTGCAGGCCCAGGTAGACGGTATGGGAACCGGTCTTGAGCGAGAACAGCCCGGACAGCACCTTGTTGTCCAGGTGGCCTTCCAGCGCGTCGCCGTCGTCCTCGCCGTTGAAGTAGCCGACGTTGGCGCCCAAGGTCCAGTTCTCGCCCAGCGGCTGGCTGTGCAGCACCTGGACGTAGCGCTGCTTGTAGATGTCCTGCAGGCGGGCGTACCAGACGCCGACGGTGGTGCGCTTGTCGTTGAAGGTGTACTCCGCGCCGCCGAAGTCGAAGTCGTCCGAGGTGCGGTTGCTGGTGTAGGGGTTGGTGCCGAACAGCGTCATGTCCTCCATGCTGCCGTCGTCGCGCGGACTGTTGCCGGTGATGTGGCCGGCGTAGAGGGTCAGGTTCTTGATCTCCTTGGAGGTGAGCATGGTGCCTTCGAAAGTCTGCGGCAGCGAACGGCCGTCGTCGGCGCGCAGGATCGGCAGCACCAGATACCACTCGCCGACCCGCAGTTCGGTTTCGGAGAATTTCATCTTGCCCGCGACGGCGATCCGTCCGAAGTGGTCGGCGGGCTTGCCGTCGTGGTCGAGCGGCAGCAGCTGGGTGCCGCCGGTGCCCCGACCGCCGTCGAGCTTCTGCGCGTAGAGGCCGAGCACGTCGACGCCGAAGCCGAGCGGGCCCGGGGTGTAGCCGGACTTGAGGTCGAGGATGAAGTTCTGGGTCCACTCCTCGGCCTTGCTGCGGGTGGCGTTGTCGCGCTTGAAGTCGCGGTTGATGAAGAAGTTTCGGAAAGTCAGGGTGCCCTTGGAGTCTTCGAAGAAGCCGGCGGCCTGGACGCCTGCGCCCGAGAGCGTGCTGGCGAGAAAGAGGGCGACAATGGAAGGATGCTGGATCGAAAAATAGAGTTTTTTGCTGTTCTTCATTGTTGTTGTTTTCAGTAGAGGTCGATGATGAAAACGCCTGGTACCTGCCAGGGCGGGTACCGGGTACTAGCCATTCCCTTGGAGCCACGGCGCGGACAAAAAACCGTAGACTGGATGAGCGTAGCAGCGCGGGAGCGAAACGGCTTTCGCACCTACAGAGCGGTCCGTCTCCGTCCATTGCCTGGACGGGCGACGGAGTGCGGCATGGCCTTCATCGACGTGGGCGGGCGGCGCCTGGGCAGCCTTGCGAAGCGGATGGAGCGAGGGGCATGGCGCCGGCGTCCCTCTCCCCGACGGGGAGAGGGCGCGACGAGCGGCGCCTGAACGAAACCGCTAGCGCGCAGCGGCCTGGCAGATTGCCAGGAAGGAGGCCGCCTCCAGCGAGGCGCCGCCGATCAGGCCGCCGTCGATGTCCGGCTGGGCGAACAGCGCCGCGGCGTTGTCGGCCTTGACGCTGCCGCCGTAGAGCAGCGGGGTGGCGGCGGCCAGCTCACGGTCGGCCTCGCCGAGCAGCGCGCGGATCTGCCGGTGCACCGCCTGGGCCTGCTCGGGCGAGGCGGTCTCGCCGGTGCCGATCGCCCACACCGGCTCGTAGGCGACGACGCCGGTAGCGATCCCGGCGATGCCGACCCGCTGCAGGACCGCCCGCACCTGCGCGGCGATCACCGCCTCGGTGCTGCCGTCGCGGCGCTGCGCCAGGGTTTCGCCGACGCACAGCACCGGCAGCAGACCGGCCGCGAGCGCCGCCTCGAACTTCTCCGCGACCAGCCCGTCGCTCTCGCCGAACAGGCTGCGCCGCTCGGAATGGCCGACCAGCACGTAGCGGCAGCCCAGCTCCTTGAGCATGCCGGCGCCGACCTCGCCGGTGAAGGCGCCCTTCTCCGCGGCGTGGAGGTTCTGCGCACCCAGCGCCACGCCGGAGCCTTCCAGCAGGGCGCCGACCTGCGCCAGGTAGGGAAAGGGCGGGCAGACCGCCACCTCGATGCCCGTCAGTGCCGCCAGCGGCGGCAGCAGCTCCTGCAGCAGGCGCCGGTTGGCGTCGAGGCTGCCGTTCATCTTCCAGTTGCCGATGACCCGTTTTCCGCTCATGGCTCGTCTCCTCGGACCTGCAGCCGCTGCTGGTTGCCGATCCGCTCGGCGCAGCGCGACGCGCCGGTCCTGCTCTGTTCATTCATCGTTCGGGGTGTCCTGTGCTGGGGCTCGGCGCCACGGCCGAGTGGCCGGCGGGCGCGAGCGGTTCCTGTTGTTCGGCGTAGGCGGCGCGACAGTCGAACTCTTCCGCGCCCTCCCTTCGACGGCGCCAGGGCGCTGTCCGTTCGGCTACCTCGAGTTCTTCTCCTCAAAGGAGGATACGCATGACGGCACCGGTGTGATTTTGCCAGTCGGTAGCGCCGGCCTGCCAGGACAGTTGCCGCCGGGACGGCGAGGGCTGGCGAAACGCCCATATTGGAAAATAAATTCCATATCAATATTTAATGGAATTTTTATTCAGCCAACAGACAACCGGCAGCGAGGCGTGTGGGAGGGCCGGACAGGGGGCGAAGGATCGACTCGGCGGCGATGGGCAAGGCAACGCCGTTACCCCCTGACGCAGGGACCGGAATGTTGCCGGACGGCGCGCCGCTAGTCGAGGTCGTCGTCCGGCTCGTCGTCCTCGGGTCCGCCCGGTTCGCTGATTTCCTCGACCTTGAGTTCCAGACGGTAAGCCACGGCGATGAACAGCGCCTGGCACAGGCTCAGGGTGGCGCTGAGCGAGCGGAAGGCGAAGGTGCTGCCCTCGTTCACCAGCAGCAGGGCGCTGGCGTGCTTGGCCAGCGGGGCGACCTGGCTGTCGGTGACGATCAGCGTATCGGCCTTGTGGTGCTGGGCGATGCGCACGCACTGCTGGGTCTCCTTGCCGTAGGGGCTGAAGCTGATGGCGACGACCAGGTCGCCCTTGCGCACGCTGCGCATCTGCTCGCGGTAGCCGCCGCCCAGGCCGCTGACCAGGTGGACGCGCTTGTTGGTGTGCTGCAGGCTGTAGACTAGGTAGTGGGCGACGGCGAACGAGCGGCGCACGCCGACCACGTAGATGTTGTCGGCCTCGGCCAGCAGGTCCACGGCCTTGTCGAACTCGGCCTCGTCGAACTCCTCGGCCAACCGGTCGAGCCCCGAGCGGGTGCCGTTGATGCACTCGCGCGCCAGCTCGCCGCTGGAGGCCTTGTGCGAGCGGTTGGCGATCATCCGGCGGATGCGCTGCTGGTAGTTCTGCACCGGCGTGGCCTTGTCGGTGTAGGCGTCGCGGAACAGCGCCTGCATCTCGCTGAAGCCCTTGAAGCCGAAGCGCTGGGAAAAGCGCACGATGGCCGAGGGGTGCACCTCGCACTGGCGGGCGATGTCGCTGACCCGGTCGACCATCACCCGGTCGCTCTGCTGGCTCATGTAGCTGGCGATGCGCTTGAGCTGGCGCGGCAGGCTCTCGTATTGCGCGGTGATCAGCTGCTGCAGGCGCTCCACGCTGGCCGGCACCTCCTGCAGCGCTTCGCCGGCGGCGTCGGGCAATTCGGAACTGGACATGCGGTCTCTACCTCTTGTTGTGGTTCGTGTGGCCTGCCTGGCGACAGCATACCGGCGCGGCCCCCGAAGCGCCTTCCGACTGAAAGCCCATAGCCGCCCCGACGCACCTGTGAGGCTCGCGCGCGGCGGGCCGTACAACAAGATGAACCGCTACGGGCTGAATGCCGACGGGTTCCGCGCCGGACAGCGCTGAGCGCAGCAGCTTTTGGCTTTCCGATCCGGCCAACGACTCGATCGTGTCCCCGGAGGTGGTGTAACTGGGGCCGGACTTGCTCGGTGGCAAGTTTGCGCTGCTGGATCGCCTCAGCCCCGGCAGGCCGGCCGTCGCCGATGGGGTGCAGGGCTCAAGGATTGCGCTGTTTTTCCAAGCGTAGAGATAACTCTATAATATTGTGTGTTAAGTCACGAATGACGACATAACCCACAACATGATGGATTTAACCCTCAGCAAACCGAGCGAGATCGTCAAACTGCTCTGCGAGCGCCTTCGCAAGGAGCGACTGTTTCGGCAAATGACACAAGCCGATGTGGCCGCACGCGCCGGCATCGGGGTCAACACCCTCTCCAATCTGGAGGCGGGTCGGAACGTGGCGTTTGAAAGCGTGGTCCGCGTGGCCATGGTCCTTGGGCGCATCAAGGAGCTGGAAGCGCTGTTCAAGCCGGAGCTGGACAGCCTGGACGACATTCTCCGCTACGAGAACAGCGCCAATCGTCATCGCGCCAAAAGGAAGCCCAAAAATGCCTGAGCAAGTCGACGTCTACTACGATGGCTGGGGCGAACATTGGCGGTGGGGCACGCTCGTATCCTCAACCGCCCTCACCGGCCGCCCCCTGATTCTGTTCGAGTACAGCGACGAGGCGATGAGCAGGAGGCTGGAACTGTCGGCCCTTCACCTCCCCCTGAACGGACCCAGGCTGCGCAAGGACTTCCCCGCCCATCAAATGGGACTGCCAGGGCCGGTCTACGACTCGCTACCCGACGGCTGGGGCATGCTGCTGATGGATCGCCTGTTCAAGCGTCGCGGCCTCAATCCTGCGCGTATCGGTCCTCTGGAACGGCTGGCCTACATCGGCGCCCATGCCATGGGGGCAATGTCGTTCGAGCCCATGGCGCCGGAGCTGTCTGCGCCGGGCGAGGATATTTCCCTTGCCCAACTGGCCGCAGAGGTCCAAAGCGTGCTCAATGGCGAAGGTGGCGAGTTCTTGCAGAAGTTGCTGCTGATGGGGGGCTCTCCGCATGGCGCCAGGCCGAAGGCATTGCTCTATCGCGCCCCCGGGAGCGTAGCCTTCAGCACGACGGCCGCGCCCGGCCTGGAAGCCTGGCTAGTCAAGTTCCCGGCCAAGCAGGAGCACCCCGAAGTCTGTGCAATCGAAGCCGTCTACTCCGCATGCCTGCGCGAGTGCGGCATCGGGACCCCGGAGACGGCGTACTTCGACCTCCCGAATGGGCAGGCCGCCTTCGCTACCAAACGCTTCGATCGACAAAACGGCCTGCGAGTGCCCATGCAAAGCCTCGCCGCCTTTACCGGAGCGGATTTCCAGACACCAGGGGCCCTGGATTACACCAACTTCCTGCGCGCGACCCAGGTTTGCACCAACGACATGCGAGAGAAAGCGCTCGCGTTCGAGCGGGTCGTCTTCAATGTCGCGTTCAACAACCGGGACGACCACCCCAAGAATTTCGCGTACCTCATGTCGCCAACCGGCCAATGGACGCTGGCTCCGGCTTACGACGTGACGTTCTGCGAGGGGCCGGGGGGTTATCACCAAATGGACGTGATGGGCGAGGCCCTGGAGATCGCCCGCAAGGACATGGTCTCCCTTGGGGAGCAAGAAGCAGAGATCTCGGCCCGGAACGTAGGCGACATCATTGACAGAATATGCGCCGTGGCCGGCAACTTCACGGCCAAGGCCGAGAGCCTGTTCCCCGGTCGCATCACGCAAGACACGATGCGCACGATTCAGGGGCGAATCAACGACAACATCAATCGGCTTCGATAAAGGCAAACTGCGCGAAGAAAGGGGAACCGGACTACCGAATTTGCTTCAGTTGCCGGCCGTTCGCTCCATCCATTCTTGAAACCGCCATTTCTGGCGGGTTTCGACCCATAGCTGCCGGTAGCAACTGCCCGAGGTCGGCCAGGCGCAGCCATTCGGGAATGGCGATTTCGATCCATAGCTTGGTTTGTCCAACTAGCGCCGGGGCAGAGCACAACTCCGAAATCGATACGCACATGGGACACGCCCAACGCCCTGAGCATTTCATCTACAGCCGACACGACTCACCGTGGCTTACTACGCCGCCGGCTCTAAAGCTCAATTTATGACACGAGTGATCTGGCATGATCGAGATAATGTTGAGCCCGTGTACAATGAAGGGAATTCCAAGTTTTACCCTGTTACTCTAGACACTACGAAGGCATTTGAAGAGCATTAACTATGAAGGTCTTACAGCTACGCCTGCTAAATTTCAGGGGGATTAAGCATCTTTCGGTTGAGTTCACCCAGCGCACCACAGCCTTTGTCGGCATCAACGGAGTGGGTAAATCCACGGTGCTGGATGCCCTTGCCATTGCGCTCTCGCAACTGATCTGGCGAATTAAAGGGCACCCGCAGAAAGCACGCCCTATTGCCTTAGACGATATTCGCAATGGTGCAGATTTTGCCCGCATTGAGATAACGATCGACTTGAATGGCAGACGGGTAACTTGGGCCAGTGTCACTAATCGCAAGAAGGGAGTATACGACGATCCGCTCCGGAAAAGTAATCTAGATGCGTTGAATGAGTTATCCAAGAGGCTGAGCGATGTGGGGGAAAATCTTGGCTCTAAGCCTCAAGCACTCCACAATCGACCACTGGCCGTATATTACGATGTCAACCGTGCAGTTCTGGATGTTCCGATGCGCGTCAGAGAGAGTCTGCAACATAATGCGAGTGAGGTTTACCAAGACGCTTTAGATCATGGGGGGGCTGACTTCAAGCGATTCTTCATTTGGTTCCGGAACTTTGAAGATGCCGAGAATGAAATGCGCATCGACAAGCCGGCATTTCGTGACCGAGGCCTAGAGTCTGCGCGCAGTGCCATATTGACCTTTACGGGCTTTAACGGCGTTCGCATACGCCGCAAGCCTAAGATGCGAATGACAGTTACCAAGGGGCAAGACGAATTCAGTGTGCTTCAGCTCTCCGACGGCGAGCGGAACATGCTGGCACTGGTTGGCGATCTGGCCCGTAGGTTGAGCGTGCTCAACCCCGGCCTCAGTAACCCGAATTCTGGTGCTGGAATAGTCATGATCGATGAGCTTGACCTTCACCTGCACCCACGCTGGCAACGTGAAGTGGTAGCAAAACTGGAAGCCACTTTTCCAAAGTGCCAGTTTGTTATTACCACGCACTCGCCTCAAATTGTGGGAGAGCTTCGTCCCGAAGCAGTCATGTTGCTGCGCGATGGCCAACTGCTTGGACATGCTCCTCGGGCCATAGGTTTAAGCAGCAGTGAGGTATTGGAAGAGTTGATGGAGGGATGCGCTCGGAACACTGGATTTCAGTCAGAAATTGATCGAATTGGGCGTGCCATTGAAGATGAGGAGTACGAGCGAGCTCGCCAAAGTTTAGCCGAGCTGCGTACAAGATTTGGCATATTGCCCGAGGTACTCCGCCTGGAAGAGTCTCTGGAATGGTTTGATCCTACTGAGAAAGTCTCTCCATCCTCATCTGAGCAGGAGAAGGACAAGTGAGGACCGTACCAAAAGGATCTGAATGCTGGAGCTTGAGAACATGGAAGCGCAAAAATGCCACCTCTCCCCAGAATATTCATTACAATTTTCTCGATGGAGAGACGAAAAAGGCCATGCTAGATAAATTGGTCAAAGAGCAGGGTGGCTTGTGTGCATATACACTAAACAACCACCGACTGAAGTCGGTGGGTTAGTGAGTAACGGACTGAAAGTCCGGATACGCGTCGGCTGAACGACGCGTCGCTTCAGTCCGGCTCCATCTTGAAGTTGTCGTTCGGGTTCGGCT
>Ga0209575_10000924_pt1 | contig 13961 bp, 11 predicted proteins | sample Medcelwee11metaG_FD_187172 | JGI IMG/M metagenome (GOLD analysis project Ga0209575, IMG submission 187172) | Freshwater pond sediment microbial communities from the University of Edinburgh, under environmental carbon perturbations - Medium... | ecosystem: Environmental > Aquatic > Freshwater >...
ATGCGCTTTGCCGAAATCGACTTTTTTGTTGCAATTGTGCCGACGCTGCCGGCACTTTTTCAGATGGAGCTGAAACAGATAGCGGAAGCAGGTGCTTTGTCTTGTGAGAGATTGCCGTATAGATGGATTGCTGACCGATACTGTTGAGACGAACCAGATTGATTTGTTTACATGATGAATATCGATGTTGACATACTACAGAAAACGCTTTGCGATGCGATGTGTGGCGAGGTGCGCGTCAGGGAAAAAACGCCGGAAATACTGGCTGTCGATACCCCATTTACGTTTCCTGACGGCGATCAGTATCAGCTGTACATAAAAGTCCTGCCGGGAGGTATTCTGCGGCTAACCGATATGGGCCATACGCTGATGCATCTGAGTTACGAGCACGATATCGACAGGTTTCGTGAAGGAACGAGGAGCATGCTTTTCGACAAGATCAAGTCGGAAACATCTGTTGATGAACGTGAAGGAGCTTTATGCATTGATTCTTCACCCGACCATCTCGCTATCGATATATTTCGCCTGGGGCAGGCAATCACGAGCATCAGCGATCTCGGTTTTTTGAAACGGTCACGGGTGGAATCCACCTTTTACGATGATCTCAGGGAGTCACTTTTCAGGGTTGTTCCGGCTGAAAAGGTCAAAAAAGATTATCTCTACGAAAGTATGGACAATGCTTCGGATTACCCGATCGACTACTGGATCGAAGGGAGGGAGGCTCCGGTTTTTCTTTTCGGTATACCCAATCGTGACAAGGCCAAGACGGTTACGATTATTCTTGAGCATCTGCTGAGAGCCAATGCCGCGTTTGAAAGCATCCTCGTGTTTTCGGATCAGAGTTCATTGCCTCGCGCCGATCTTGCCCGGCTTACAAACGTAAGCGATACCATGATCTCCTCTCTCGATGCCGAGTCCGATTTCCGGCGCAAGCTTGAGAAAAAGGCACAACTGAACTGATGGGATATTCTCAGTTGCGTTTTATTGATTGTGTTTGACGCAATATGTGGCGCAATACCAACCGCAATCTTTATGAACAGCTCTACGCCTTCAGAACCTCATGGATCGTTGAGGCATCCCGGAAGTTGACGCCGAGGGCCTCGAAATGCGCTTTGCCGCAATCGACTTTTTTGTTCTCCGTTGTCCTGCGCTTATCGCGCTCAAGGGTGCTTTTCGTCTCCCTGACGAAATAGAGCTTTTCATCCTCTTCGACCACCACAGCCCAGACGGGATTGTAATCGCCGAGAGGCGTGGCGACCCTGAACCAGCGGGTGGCTATCTGATTTTTTTCGGTCCGGATATACTATGCATCGCCAGCTTTTTTTGATGCGCTCGGCAAAGGCGAATGTTGAATGTGCTCTCCAGCAGTTCGGCATCAGGAAATTCAATGTTGAGCGGATGCTGTTTTTCCTATTCAATGATGTCCCCATGTCTTTTTTTCCATAGGACTCGAAAACCAAAAGTTCAAGTAATACAGATTTGTGAGGTGAGTTCCCCTTCACTTTTGCTCCTTGGAACCATATTCCTGCCCCTCATGGGAACAGGGGTAAACAGAAAAAAGATGCGTATATTTAACGGTATTATGACCGAGTAAAAATAGAGCTAAACAGTTACTGTTATGGCACATAAGGAAGCTGATGCCCGTATCAAAATCAACAAACAGCTTGAAGCTTCCGGTTGGCGTTTTTTTGCAGAAGGAAACCTTCCCGCCAATATCCAGCTCGAACCCAAGGTTTCCATCAAAACCCAGGACCTTGATGCACTTGGAAACGACTTCGAAAAAGTCACCAGAGGATTTATTGACTTTCTTCTTCTCAACGACAAAGGCTTTCCCTTCATCGTCCTTGAAGCGAAATCGGAAGAGAAAAATCCGCTTGCAGGCAAAGAACAATCGAGGAAATACGCACGCTCGCAGAACTGCCGGTTTGTCATTCTCTCGAATGGCAACATGCACTACTTCTGGGATCTTGAGCGGGGAAATCCCTACATCATCACATCCTTTCCAACTCCGGACTCAGTCATCGGCTATCAGAAAGTATCGAGTGACCCTCAGTGCATCATTGACGAGCAGGTTGGAGATGATTATATCGCTCTGACACAGCGCCCGAACTATTCCGCAGAGGCGGCATGGAAGAATGAAGAAGAACGTTCCGATTACATTCAATCGAACAAGCTCAGGTTCCTGCGACCCTACCAGTTGAAAGCCATTGTTGCCCTGCAGAAGGCTGTGAGGGATGGACAGGATCGTTTTCTTTTTGAAATGGCTACAGGCACAGGCAAAACACTTGTTGCTGCAGCAGTGATCAAGCTCTTTCTGAAAACCAGCAATTCCCGCCGTGTTCTTTTTCTTGTTGATCGCCTCGAACTTGAAGATCAAGCGAAGAAATCTTTTGCAGCCGCGCTTTCCAACGATTATAAAACCGTTGTCTACAAAGAAAATCGAGACGATTGGCGACGTGCAGAAATAGTTGTCACCACCGTACAGTCACTGCTTTTCAACAACAAATACCAGAGACTTTTTTCGCCAACAGATTTCGACCTTGTCATCTCCGACGAAGCCCATCGCTCCATTGGCGGAAATGCACGTGCTGTTTTCGATTACTTTATCGGTTACAAGCTTGGGTTGACTGCAACACCGCGAGACTACCTCAAGAAGTTTGACACAACCAGCAACGCATCAAAAGATCCCCGCGAGCTTGAACGCCGGATGCTTCTCGACACCTATCGAACCTTTGGCTGCGATAACGGTCAACCAACATTCCGTTATTCATTGCTTGACGGAGTAAAAGATGGCTTTCTCATCAACCCGACGGTGGTCGATGCAAGAACCGGCATTACTACGGAGCTTCTTTCGGAAAAAGGGTTCATCGTTACCATTACCGACGACGAAGGAGAAAATCAGGAAGAGGCATACAAAGTCCGGGAGTTTGAAAAACGCTTCTTTTCTGACGCCACAAATACACTGCTTTGCAAAACCTTTCTTGAATATGCCCTGCGTGATCCGGTCAGTGGCGAGATAGGGAAATCAATTATCTTTGCAGTCAGTCAGAACCATGCAGCCCGCCTCACCCAGGTGCTCAACCTGATTGCCGACAGGATGTTTCCCGGCAGATACCAGTCTGATTTTGCGGTGCAGGTAACATCGCAAATCCCCGATGCCCAGCAGTTTACCATCAACTTTACCAATAACAACCTGCTCGGTTCCGGTAACTTCATGGATACCTATCGGACAAGCAAGGCGCGTGTCTGTGTTACTGTCGGTATGATGACCACCGGTTACGATTGTCCTGATATTCTCAACCTTGGCCTGTTTCGCCCCATCTTCTCTCCGACAGATTTCATCCAGATAAAAGGGCGCGGCACCAGAAAGCATCTTTTCCTTGACCAGCTTTTTGATGATAACGTAAGCAGCAGTGTTCGGCATCCTCAAAAGAGCGCCTACATGCTTTTCGATTTCTTTGCCAATTGTGAATACTTCGAGAAAAAATTCAAATACGACAAGAAGATCAAGCTTCCCAAAGCGCAATCCAAAGGAGGCGATGGGTCCGATACGGGAGCTGGTGCCATATCTGACATCTATGAACACCTTGGTGAAGATATTCTCGCTTCGGTAAAGGAAGAGACAATCGGCGCTGAAGGGATGAAAATCGACAGGATGTTTTTTGAGCGCTTTGAAGATGTCATTCTCGAAAACGACTTTATCGCCGCAAGCGTTGAAGCCGGCCAGTGGGACAGGGTTATTGATTATGTGAACCATGAAGTGTTCGATAAACCTCACGAGTACTATACTCTCGACAAGCTCCGAAAAGCCGCAGCCGTTGACCGTCGATTGTCACTCCGCGAAATCCTTGAAAAAATCTTTGGTTTGATCCCGCGATTCAAATCAAAAGATGAGCTGCTCGAAGAGGAGTTCAGCAAATTCGTTGCCGATTACAAGCCCGAAGAGGCCGAAGCGATCCCTGCCATGAAGCACTATTTCAAGGCGTATGTCACCAACGACAAGGTTCGCCACATCATCAACACAAAACATTTCACCGAACTGGCAACCAATCCTGTGTTTTCAACCCGTGACCTGAAAGCTGTTCCCGACAAATACCGCGTCATTATTCCCGAATACATAAAAGACTACGTCTCGCTCAATCAATTTGCAGCATAACAGAAGTACCCCATCATGCTTGATACCGCCACCAAACGACGAATAGATTCCGCTCGCGACATCCTTGTAGGGAAGGTTCCTGACCCGAAATCACAGGTCGAACAGATTACCATTGCCCTCATCTACAAGTTCATGGATGATATGGACGCCGAAAGCGAAGAGCTTGGTGGCGTAAGAACCTTCTTTACCAGAGAGTTTGCCCGTTACGGTTGGGCAAAACTCATGCGTTCCGGCCTCGGTGGTCATGAAACACTGAATCTCTATGCGGAAGCGATCTCTTCAATGCCCGAAAACCCTGGTATTCCGGCACTCTTCCGCTCAATCTTCAAGAATGCCTACCTCCCGTATCGTGATCCGGAAACCCTGAAAAGTTTTCTGAAAATCATCGATGAGTTCGAGTACGATCACTCCGAACGGCTGGGAGATGCCTTCGAATACCTGCTCTCGGTGCTTGGTTCCCAGGGTGATGCCGGACAGTTCCGTACCCCTCGTCATATCATCGACTTCATAGTCGCGGTTCTTGATCCTAAAAAGGAGGAGAAAATACTTGACCCTGCCTGCGGCACAGCGGGATTTCTGATTTCGGCATACAAACATATTCTGCGAGCAAACACCGATGCCGATGGCAACAGCTCGTTGACTCCTGACGACAAAGGCCGCCTTGCCCAGAATATCAATGGATACGATATCTCTCCTGACATGGTTCGCCTCTCACTGGTGAATCTCTATCTGCATGGTTTTGCTGATCCGCATATTGACGAGTACGACACCCTGACCTCCCTCGACAAGTGGAACGAACATGCCGATGTGATCCTTGCCAATCCGCCCTTCATGTCGCCAAAAGGAGGTATCAAGCCGCACAAGCGCTTTTCCATTCAGGCAACCCGCAGTGAAGTGCTCTTTGTCGATTACATGGCAGAACACCTGAAACCCAACGGACGGGCAGGCATCATTGTGCCTGAAGGGATCATCTTTCAGAGCGGAACAGCGTACAAGTCGCTCAGAAAAATGCTGGTTGACACCGGACTGGTTGCGGTAATCTCCCTGCCCGCAGGAGTTTTCCAGCCCTACTCCGGCGTCAAGACATCTATTATCATTCTCGATAAATCCATTGCCAAGCGAAGCAACACCATCGCATTTTTCAAAGTTGATAACGACGGCTTCGGCCTCGGTGCCCAGCGTCGTGCCATCGTCAAGAACGATTTGCCCAAGGTCACAGATGAAATCGCAGCATATCTCGGTAGGCTGAGACGCCATGAATCGGTTGAAGATCTCCAGTTGTCACAGGGATTGATTGTTCCGAAGGAAAAGATCTCTGAAAACGGGGATTACAATTTGAGTGGAGAGCGATATGGGAAAAAAAACCGTCTGATTCATGCAAAATGGCCAAATGTCTTACTTGGAAAAATTTGCATGTTTACAACGGGGGGGACTCCAACATCTACAGTGACAGAATACTACCAAAATGGAACGGTGCCATGGCTGGTCTCTGGAGATATACACAAGATGGAAATTTTGGATTGCCATAAGCGAATCACGCTGAAAGCAGTAGAAAACTCCAATGCTCGAATATTGCCAAAGGATAGCGTTTTGATTGCGCTGAATGGACAAGGGAAAACCCGAGGAACCGTTGCGTTACTTCGAATGGAAGGGGCAACATGTAACCAGTCGCTTGTCGCGATCACTCCAACACAATCGGAAGTTATAATTTCAGAGTTCATGTTTTGGGTATTGCGTTCTATGTATTCAGATATTCGAGCTTTGACTGGTGACAACGAGAGAAGCGGGCTAAATATTCCCATCCTGAAAAGTATTCAAATTCCCCTTCCTCCGCAGGAAGTGCAGAAAGAGATCGTTACAGAGATTGAAGGCTACCAGAAAGTCATTGACGGTGCCCGCGCTGTCCTCGACAACTACCGCCCCCATATTCCTAATGCTCCGAAATGGCCAATTGTTGAGCTACAACAACTTTGTGAATCTATTCAAAACGGTTTGAATGTTGAGCAGTTTGATGAAATAGGTAAATACAAGGTTACCCGTATTCAAACCATTGCTGATGGTACCGTTAATCTTGAAAAGACTAAGTGGACAAATGACAATGTCTCTGACGATAGATTCATGCAAAAGGGAGATATCCTATTTAGCCACATCAACAGCATTGATCACTTGGCTAAAACAGCAATTTTTAAACATTCTGATGAGCCTGTTGTTCACGGAATCAATCTTATTCGCCTGCGACCTAATCAAGCAGTGATAGACCCCTATTTCATGAGTTGGTCAATGAAACAAGATTCCTTTATTGAAAGGGCTAAGAGCTTTGCCCAGAGAGCTGTAAATCAGGCAAGTATTAGAACATCAGATATTCGTAATATTGGAATTCCTCTCCCCCCGCTCGAAACCCAGCAAGCCATCGTTGCCGAAATCGAAACCGAACAGGCTCTTGTTGCCGCCAACCGTGAACTGATCGAACGCTTTGAGAAAAAGATTCAGTCAACCATAGCTCGTGTATGGGACGATGATGAAACGACTCCGGCTGGTGAGGCCTGAATCATGGAGGAATCTTTTGAACTAGGTAACTATCTGCCACTCTCCTTCAAGACGCTGGCAGTGCAGGAATACACAGCATTCCTCTGGGATGCTTTCGAAAGCAATTACAGCAAAGGCAACTATCAATTTGCATTTCTTGCCTATCACATGCTCACGATGAGCTTCGTCTACTTCAATATCTGGCAGATTCGGCATGCTCGACCGGATGATTTTGAAAAAGGTCTCATTGGTTTCAAGCGAGAGGATGAGAAAAGTCTTTGGGGCGCCACTTCGCCATTTGTATTTAGTGAAGTTGGCGAGAGCAGCATTCTCCGCCTGCTTAAGTTGATTAATTGCGATAACGGCAAAATCGGTACCTGCGCCAAGTTAGTGAAAGACCGCAATGACATCGCTCATTCCGATGGAAACATTTTCTTCAGCACCGAAGAGGCTCTTGGAAAAGCTCTCCCTTGTCATTCAACGACTCGGTAAGCACCGTAGTGAACAGCTCCTTCAGCCGTTCCCGGTTCATCGCCGCCACATCCATCGAGCTACTGCTGAGGTTTTCGGGATTGACTCCATCTTTGGTAGTGTTATGCCGGTGATCAAGAGGCCCTTAGAAGTAAAAGGTTGAAAATTGAGCACTTAATCCAGAAAATCAAGGTCAACAAAATCAACTGCTCCTCATGATCAGCTATAAAAAAGCCAGTAACCGAAACCACTCTACAAGAAACGACTGCTACGCCCTATTCTCTATAAGTTCACCTGAGTCACCGGTTCAAAAATTTCTTTGTAAAAAAAGTGAAAACTTTGTACATATAATGTGAAAATAATGATTATGCCGCAAATCAGTCCCCCCCATCCAAGCTGGTAAGCGATTACGATGTTGGTCCGATACGGTGATGTCGAAGTGTTTATCGTTATCCGCGGAACCTATGCCAGCTGTATTTTATATTTATATCTGTTTTTTGATTCTGAATCGCTATAGGAAATATTCCTCGAAGCTTTGCTTCGTGAAGGAAGTATCAAACATGAACTCATACCCCGTAGCTCTGCTGCGGGGTAGTTGATTCAGAAAATTTTTTAAAAGTCGCGATCTCTTGGTGGTGGCAAAATTGAAGAAATATTCCCAAAGTATTCGCGTTTATATCGGCTTATTTCCTGCCTTTATCTTTTAGATAACTAATACTTTTTGAATTATGATTACTTTTGAAGAAGTTAAGATCTATAGGGATACGATGTATCCTAAATTGAGTCATGCGCTACTAACACTTGAGGAAGAAATACAAAAGCAAGTTGCAAAAAGCGCAATACCTCATTGCTCAATAAAGTGGAGAGTGAAGAGCGCACAAAGTATTTATAAGAAGACGAAAATTAAAGAGTTGTCTGGATGTTGTGATTTAGATAAAAAAATCCAAGATTATGCGGGTTTGCGGCTATTAGTCCTTTTTGAAGATGATTTGGTTAAGTTGCATAAGGTTGTGTTAGCTGTTATGCCTAGATGTCATTATGTATTAAAAGAATTCAAGCTTTTTAACTGGGATGATAAAAATAAGGAAAGTGAACTGCTTGCTGAAATAGAGAGAAATAGCGCTGTAACGGAATTGGGTGATGATACGAAAGATTATAAGTATATGCCTGCAAATCCTGATTCTGGTTATAGGTCTATCCACTATTTGCTGGAGAAGAAAGGGGAGTATTATGTTGAGGTTCAGTTGCGTACCTATTTGCAGGATGTTTGGGGTGAGCTAGAGCATTCGATAGTGTATAAACAGGGGCGTATTAATCCGTTTATAAAAGAAAGTTTCGTTAAATTGGCGCAGGAGTTAAGCATTAAAGATAAGAATGTTCAGTATCTCAAGTTGATATCAGATAAAGAGATGTCTTTTAATCGGGTTGTTAGAAAAAATGAAATAATATGTCCTTATTTTACGCATAATAAAAGTCTTTTGTTAAATGTTTCGTTAGACTTGGAGCTGTATAAAGAATATGTTGAGCATGCATCTGTTGTGCCTGCTGGAGAAGAGGAAAAGAAAATATGGATCGAAACTGGAATGGGCATGTTATCTGAGTTATATGATAGGGTAAAGTCTGATTCTATCGATAAAAAAAACTTATGGCATTCCACGGAAAGAGCATATTGGTTTTTTCATGCAGGGCAGCTAAGAGAGGCTAGGGAAGATTGTGTAAATGCGATTATTTTAAGAGATAAAATTCGGCCTGATTGGGGTTATACTATAAATCTAAGAGTTGGGGAGTCTTATAGTATGGAGGGAAATATTGATAATGCGTTAATAGAATTTGATAAAAGTGAGGCTCTAATACCAGTGAAATATGAGGATGAGGAGGTGAGTATTTTTCAGTTAAAGAAAATATTGGCTTATCATTATTGGATGTTAGGGCCGGATTTCTACAAAATAGCATTGCAGAAAATAAAAGAGGCGGTAGATATTTATGAAAAAAGTGATAATAAAGGATCGTATCAAAAAAATATAGCTCAAGTTAATAATAATAATTTGTGTTGGTACCAGCTGGAGGTGTGTATTAAAGAATATAATCTTTTTAAGGCATCAATGGTCTTAGGGGATTTGGTTGAAAGAGAGTGCGAAACTGAACTTGATAAGGCAAAGCAAAAGGTACGTGAGTATTTGATTGCGCTGACTGACAGTTTTGGAAAAGAACCTAATTCGAATGGCTATGATACTGCTGCTTGGGCATATTATAATTTGTATATTATGGAGGGTATTGATGATGATTTAAAGCGAGCTGTTGAGTATTCGGATAAGGCGCTTAAATCGAATAAAAATGGATCAAAGCAAATACATTTAAGTATGGCATTGCAAAAGTCGCATTTTCAAGATATTATGCATATGGCATGTGAGAAGGGGGTATATAAATAGAGGGCATAAAGTTTTGATTTGTGGTTTAGTACAAATATACAGGAGGATATTCGCTGTTTTTAATCGACAAAATAAGTTGCACCATTAAAACACAATAAAAAAATATGAGATAAGATGTAAAGAAATATTGCGTTTAATTGATGCCTTAAATGCTATTGTTTTTTTTGATGCTTTCAAGGCGTAAAAGCCATAAATGAGATAGCCAAGAGATCGGTGTTTACTTCGTTCAGGTGTGTATTTTGATAATGGTTGTGTTGGACTAACAGGGAACCAGCCCCATAAAACTGTAACACTTGGAGTGAGGGATTTCGCATCCTAAACTTAACCAAGGCGGTTATAAAACATGAAAACAAAATGATTCGCCACAGAGCTGATTATCGCTGACCTGAAAGATGTAGATGGCGGCATGCCAGTAAATGAACTCTGTAGGAAGTCCGGTATGAGCGAAATAACACTGTACAAATGGAAGACCAAGTATGGAGGAATGGCCATCTGTGAAGCTCCACGTCTGAAGGAGCTTGAGGACGACAACCGACGGTTGAAAAAGTTGGTTGCCGACTAGGTGCTAGATATACAGATTCTCAGGGAGATCACCATAAAAAGAGGTAACGCCTGAAGCCAAACGCCAAACAGTCAAGCACTTGAAGAAACGCTTCGGGCGAAGTCAACGACACTTTTGCAACCTCATCGGATTGGCCATCTCGTTGTGGCGTTACTTGGCCAAAACGGATGAGAACCAGCTGATCAGAACTAGGTTCCAAGAACTGGCGGCAGAGCATCCTCGATGGGGTTATTGTCATATGCACGAAGTGCTCAGACGAGAAGGTATCCTGATCAACCATACACAACCTTACGCAACGAGAGCCTTAACGACAACTGTTTTTAAGCCTGAGCCATACCAGAGATGTTATCGAGGAGTGGCGAAACGATAACAACAACATCAGGCATCATAGTGCCCTTGATGGCTTGACACCGGCTGAATTTGCCGTTCAGTTGCAAGGATTATACCAAAGTCCGGTGTTCTCGTAAATGGGGCAAGTTCCTAGCTTTTCTGTGTTAGCGGGGGAATGATGCACTTCAGTCATCGATAAATTGAGATATGATTACAGAGGGGCTAGGCGGCGTAGCGTTCTTGAACTGCCAGACATCAAAATAATTTACTCCCAAGTGACATGACTCTTCTGAAAATCAGGTTATACAGTAAAGTAGTGTTGTTCCTTGAATGCGCAGCAAGCGATTTTTTGCACTTTTCAATTGTAATATTTTTTTGTATCATACAAGCGACGATAATATTAAAACAGAATGAAACATAAAAAGGAGATAGATCATGAGAATTGATCCTACCTACTAAGTACTTTTATTTTGGTTATTTACCTGTTATGTTAAAGTTATAAAAAGAGGCTGCCTCGGAAGCAAAACCGAGACAGCCTCTTCTGTTTTACTCCAAGCATGCCGTAGTAATAGGGGACGTCCTGAAAGCGCCGATGAAAATCGGTAGAGAGTAGAGAATGAACGTTTCTCGAGTAAAAGGCCCAGCAAGCCATTTTGGCCCCGAGTCATGACTCGACATGCAGCAATGCGGTGAGGAAGCGTTAACAGTGGAAAACACGAGTGCACTATTGAGCTCTGTTTGCGCGATTACAGGGGACATTGTTTAGTAACGCAAAAAAGATGTTTCGTATATTGCTGAAAAGCGATACCGCCAATACACAAAAACCTAACACACCATGCCGCGAGGAGCGAGACTTGACGCGCCGGGAACCCTGCATCATGTGATCATCAGGGGGATCGAAGAAGGGAGCATCGTCCGGGACGATACGGACCGGAAAGCCTTTCTGGACCGGATGGGATTGCTTGCCAAAGGCTCGGGCACGAGCATCTGCGCCTTTGCGCTTATGCCGAACAGCGCGCATATCCTCCTGAAAAGCGGCCCGGACGGACTTTCCTCCTACATGCGCCGTCTGCTTTCAGGGTACGCGCCGTACTTCAACCGGCGTCACCAGCGGGTCGGGCACCTCTTCCGGAACCGTTACCAGTCCATCGTCTGCGAGGAGGAGGCGTACTTCGATAAACTCGTGGCGTACATCCACCTCAAACCTTTGCGTGCCGGACTGGTCGAATCGCTCGATCAACTGGCGCTTTATCCGTGGAGCGGCCACGCGGTGCTCCTGGGCAGGGTGAAGTACGACTGGATGGATCGCGACTATGTGCTGCGCTTTTTCGGCGGCAGTGCGGGAGCGGCAAGAACGGCGTATCTGGCATTTCTTGAAAAGGAGCTGGCCACAGACCGTGAACAGGAGCTGTCGGGAGGCGGCCTCGTGCGCTCTCAGGGCGGCTGGTCGAGGGTTCAGTCCATGCGGAAACGGGGCAGGAAAGCCCTCGGCGACGAGCGGATTCTCGGCGGTGAGGACTTCGTCAGGAAGGTGCTGAAAGAGGCGGCTGACGGGAAAGAGGTTCCGCTGTCGGAACACGAGCGGGTGCAGTTGTTCGACGAAGCTGCCGAACAGGCATGCGAAGTGGCAGGAGTAACCGTAACGTTCCTGCGCTCGGGGAGCAGGAGCGGCCGGCTGCCCTCTCTTCGGAAACAGCTTGCCCAAAAGGGCGCGTTCGAAATCGGCCTGCCTCTTGCCGAAATTGCACGGCAGCTTGGGGTTACTACCAGCGCCGTCAGTTATATGCTGAAGCAGCAATAGACGCCTATTGCCTGAACCCGATGATTGCGATAGTTCTGTTTTGTACGGATTCCTGTAGATGAGTTTCGTATCCGGATTGTCAACAACAGATCATTTCCCGCTGTACATGACACATCCATTCTGTACATCGGTTATGAGGCGCCTCTCAACGAACGGTGAACGCATTGCGGTCTTCATCGATACGGTTGACGAGGATCGCCTGTGGGTTGATTTTTGCCCCGAACCTCGCAAGCCCCCCATAAACTTTGTGCTGCATCTTGCGGGCAATCTCGACCAGCACGTGCTCTGGTGGCTCGGAAGGAGCCCTTGTGTGTGTGATTGGGAAAGACAGTTTACCGAAAAGCTTCCCAAAAACCGGGAAGCGCTCAGTGCCATGCTGCTGGAGATCCTCGGTCAGTGCATTGCTGTTATCGGCGGGCTTGGAGAGGAAAATCCGGAGCGGATGTATCCCTGCAGCTCTTGGGCTTGCAGGCTATTCCTGCACGTCGATCTGCAGTTTCGATCGGATGTAGCTTTTGATTTCCCTGTGCACCTCGTCGTATTCCTGACCATGAATGCGCTTTGATTCATAGTCGATTTTCACGTCCTGCAGGAATTTCTCGAAGTCCCTGTTCTGCTCGCAGAGCTTGTTGATGGTTTCCCAGTCAAGGATTTCTCTCCGACGGGCAGGGTAGAGGATTGACGACGCGTCGATATCTGCCGGGTCGAGCTGGATGATGCCGATGCCGAAAGATGAAGCAAGGCGGTCGAGTTCGGAAAGAAAGTCGTCATTCTGCAGGATGTTCGCGGCTACGAGATAGCTTTCGTGAGCCCATGATGAGTTGGAGACAGCCTGGAAGAATGATTCGCGATAGTTGGACTGGTCGAGTGACTTTTTCAGTTCGAACGAATACAGCCTGAGCGAGTTGTTGTCCGAAAGCCTGTTGAACTCGATAACCTCGGCTTTCCAGTCCTCAACCGGAAGGTAAAATCCTACCATGTCGGGATGAATCCACTCGTTGTAGCCGTTCTTGCGCGATTTTTCGTGAAAGATCGTTTTGGTATAGATCGGCCTGCCGCGGTTGAATGAAGGATTTGCGTAAACAAAATAGGTCAAAAGAGGATGCAGATCGCGCTCATGGTATTTTGGTTTTGCGCTTCCCGTATTCTGCTCTTCTTTTTCGATTCCGGTGATTACGTCCGCCGTCAGTTCTTGTTCTCGTTCGGCAAGAAAGAAGCGGGCAGGCCTTTTTCCGACCTTTATGAATTGCGACTGTTTGTTGTCGCGCACATCGACATAGAGCTGTGCTCCCATGCTCGCCCACGGGGTTTTACCCGAGGTACGGATTTTTGCGGTTAATTCATTATCCGACCCCAGTTGCCAGATTTCCTGATAGGTCAAAGGGATCGGGGATGTTTTCAGAACATCACAGGCCAGATCGAGAAAGGAGTATGCAGGCATGGCGGTCTCTATCTGTTGGAGAGGCTGAAGTGGACCCTATCGACCAGACAAAATAAGGTCGAATTTAAGGTGGCAACCCGCCGGTTGTTTATGCCGCTTCCTGTTGCGGCCCTGTAGCCTCCGACGACCCTTCGGAGACACTCTTAGAGAACTTGTCGACGATGCGTGCTCCGCCTCCTATGGCGCTTTCATACACCTCGTCCGGGGTTTTGTACCCCAGCGACTGATGAGGCCGCTCGATATTG
>Ga0209575_10000925_pt1 | contig 13918 bp, 13 predicted proteins | sample Medcelwee11metaG_FD_187172 | JGI IMG/M metagenome (GOLD analysis project Ga0209575, IMG submission 187172) | Freshwater pond sediment microbial communities from the University of Edinburgh, under environmental carbon perturbations - Medium... | ecosystem: Environmental > Aquatic > Freshwater >...
GTCGCAGCCGACCGACGATTTCCCCGCCGACATGATGTTCAAGAGCCGCGAAAAGCGCAAGGATGTGCTCAAGAACTACACCTTCAAGACGGGTTTGCAGGGCGTGGCCCGCGCCATCGCGGCGCAGAAGGGGATCGAGGTTCGCGCCGGTTCGCCCGCGCAGTCGGTGGCGCACTCCGGCGGCAGGTATGTCGTCAAAACCGCCGACGGCCAAGAGTTTTCCGGTGACGCGCTCGTCATCGCGCTTCCTTCGGCTTCGGCGGCGCGGCTGGTGCACGACATCAACCCGGGGCTTGCCGACCACTTCACCAAACTCAGGTATGCCGATGTCGATTCGGTCGGCGTGGTGGTCAAGAAGAAGAATGTTTCGCTCAAGCCGGTGGCGGCGATCATTTCGCCGAACGACACCTTCTTTTCGATGGTGTCGCGTGATACCGTGCCGGACGACAACTTCCGGGGCTTCGCCTTCCACTTCCGCCCCGGCCTCGACGACAACGCCAAGTTCAAGCGGATCATGGAGGTGCTCGGTATCAGCCGCTCCAAGATCGAACACGCGGTTGACAAAAAGAACGTGGTTCCGTCGCTGCGTCTCGGCCACAAGGAGTGGGCCGACAAAGCCGACCAGTTGCTCGGCAACGTGCGCAACCTCTACATGACCGGCAACTACTACGGCGGCATGGCCATCGAGGACTGCGTCAGCCGCTCCCGCGAAGAGTTCGACCGTATGCAGGTTTCGCGTTGAGCGGTTGCCTCCATCTCTTTTTGAGCGCCTCGGAGACCTCCCCCTTCGGGGCGTTCCTGTTTGCACACGTTCGGGTTCATCGCTACTTTTTCGTGAAAAGGACTGAGTGCCCGGAACCCATCAACGGACGACGATGAATGCACAGACCCTGATCGAATCGTGGATCATGCCGGTGGCCGCCGCCGCGCTGGCGGTGCTGCTCTACCTCTTTGGCAACGCCCTGCTCAAGCGTACGCTCGACCGCATTCGGCAGACTATCGCCGGAAGCGCTCCGACGCTCGGCCTGCTCGTCATGCCGGTCAGGGTGCTCTTCGTGCTGATTGCCCTTGCTGGTATCGTCTATTATGTGCGGATGCCGGGCGAGATCAAGGAGCTTCTGACGCACATGCTCTCCATCGGCTCGATCGCAGGCGTTTCGTGGTTCGCGCTCAGGATTTTCGCCGCCATCGAGGCGGTGATCCAGCAGCGATACCGTGACGCCGGGAAAAGCAACATCGAGGCGCGGCGCATCACCACCAACGTAAGCCTTCTCCGGAAAATCGTCAACGTGCTGGTGATCATCGTGGCCATCGCCAGCGTACTCATGACCTTCCAGACCGTGCGGCAGATCGGCCTGAGCATTCTCGCCTCGGCGGGGCTGGCGGGCGTCGTCATCGGCTTCGCCGCCCAGCGCAGCCTCCAGACGCTCATCGCGGGCATCCAGATCGCCATCACCCAGCCGGTGCGGCTTGGCGATGTCGTCGTGGTTGAAAACGAAAATGGCCGCGTCGAAGAGATTACCCTCACCTACGTCGTCGTGCGGCTCTGGGATCAGCGGCGCATCATTGTGCCGATCACCTGGTTCATCGACAAGCCGTTCGAGAACTGGACGCGCACCTCCGCCGAACTGACCGGCGCGGTCACGCTCCGCGTCAGCTACGCGGTGCCGGTCGAAGCCGTGCGCCGGGAGTTCGAGCGGATCGCCGCCAAGAGTCCGCTCTGGGACCGGCGCGTCGCGCGTCTCGAAGTCACCGACGCCGCGGACGCCACGATGGAGCTTCGTGCGCTGGTCAGCGCCTCGAACTCCGCCGACCTCTGGGCGCTGCGCTGCCACGTCCGCGAACAGATGATCGCCTTCATCCATTCTCCGCAAACTCTCGAAGACGACAACAACAACGCCGTCGAACTGCCGGTGGAGTGAGCGGGAGGGGCTTTTATCCTCTTTTCATCTTGCCCGTCGATAACGCTCGGCACTGAACGTTTCGACACAAATCGATGTACTTTCAAGTGGTATCGCGGCAGATCGATACGGCGAGTCTGTTCCGCAACTTTTCGGCCCGGCTCTGGCAAAAAGTGTTATCTTGCGGCTTAAATTTTTTTCATACGGGCAGTCGCTGGCTTTCGGTTCCGGTAAGAGTTGATAGTCTTTATGGCGGACGGCCCGATTTTAACTGATTGAAGGAGAAAGAGTTATGGCACAGGCAAAGAAAGGCGACAAGGTTCTGGTTCACTATACCGGCACCTACGATGACGGCACGGTTTTCGACAGCTCCGTCGATCGCGGCCCGTTGGAGGTCACCATCGGCGTCGGCATGGTGATTCCCGGTTTCGACCGCGCGCTGGTCGATATGGAACCGGGCCAGAAAAAGACGGTCAACATTCCCGTGGACGAGGCGTATGGCCCGAGAGCCGAAGAGCTTATCGCCGAAATCAAGCGCGACCAGGTTCCGGCTGACATTCCGCTCGAAATTGGCCAGCAGCTCCAGCTCAGCCTCGCCGATGGCGGCGAAGCGATCGTGCTGATCATCGATCTGACCGACACCACCGTCACGCTCGACGCCAACCATCCAATGGCCGGTCTCGACCTCAACTTCGAACTCGAACTCGTCGAGATTCTGTGATTTTCTCCGTACAGGCCGTGCTTTTCCGAAAAAGCGCGGCCTGAGAACGGAAACCCCGCAAACGCCATCCGGTAATCTTCTCTTTTTTTTCGCCTCTCAGTTTTTGAAAATCAGGCGTATTATTTATAAATACCAAGCGTAATCCATTTTGTCAGGGTTATTTAATTTGTTGACGGGTTCGTGATTATGATTTTAAAGTTGCCTGATACAGAAAGAAGCTTTCTGCGTTTTCTGTATCAGGCAGATAAGTCTAAACAATGTTAGGTGTTGCAAATCCCCCCACTATGGTTTCGCTTGTTGATCCAGCACCTTGGGCTCCGTTGATCGGGCGACTTTTCATCGCCTTCGGTGGCATTGAAAGAACAACCCATGAATGCATACGCGAGTGGGCTGGTGAAACTATTCACAGGCACGTCGCCCGCTCTTCGCTCTCCGCTCGTCTCGCCCCTGCAGCAGACCTCGCCGAGTCAAGAGATGCCTCAACGTCCATGAAGCAGGGATTTAAGGCTGCGCTCTCGCAGGCTCGAGATCTCTCAAAACACCGAAACCTAGTCGCACACAACCCCTTGTGCTTGGTCCTTCTTCAAGGTGATATCGACTCTGTATTTCTCGAAGCAATCGCGTCCAACACAGATGACGATAAGCACATGTCACTCAGCGAACTGGGTGACATAGTTGAAGCTGCCGAGCGCTGCTCGGAGGACTTGTTGCGCAGCTTTGTCGCGTTTCGCGTGGCAAAGATCGACTTTGAGTCACTCAAGTACTTTCCCGGGCTACGCAGTGGCAGGAGCAACGCCTAACCGCTCAGTCGAGCGACCCGGCGCGAAAAGCTGTGCAGTTCGCACACTTCCACATTAGATTTTTATGCATGGAGAAGCGAATGAGCAACGAAAAAGACTACGCAGACTATGAAGTAAAAGGGATTTCACGTTACATCCCTACAATTTTGTCAAAGGGTATCCTTCTTATACTTCCAGGAACTTGTTGGCTGACGTTCTCCTCGCTCAGAGAGCATCCAGACTGGTTTGGACTTCAAGTGTTAAGCTGGCTCGAACAGACCCTGCTTGCTGCGTTAGCATCGGCTGCTCTCTGCGGATTTCTTGTTTTGGTCTTGGTCATTGATATGGCTGTGGCCATTCATCACTCAAAGCACCGCAGAATCGTTCACTATAGTAATGAGCACCCATTAATGTCATTTCGCTTTATTATGCAGAATGCCCGTGTTGTTCATTGGCTTGCTATGGGTATTATCTGTGCGTTTTTTTTCGTCGCCGGATATATGTACGCCAAAACCTAACCATGCGCTGCAACGAACCGTACCGCACTCTGCGCTCGCTGAGCTTAGGGCCAACAAACCAAACCATTGGAGGAACACTCGATGATCCCGGAGAAGCTGAAAGAAATAATGAAGAAGGATGGAGTTGTTGCCATTGCTACCCTTGGAGTTGATGGGCCTCATATGGTCAATACCTGGAATAGCTATCTCAGAATATCGCCAGATGAACGGCTGTTTATCCCTGCCGGTTACATGCACAAGACGGAGGCCAATGTTGCCTCTAATCCGGAAGTTTTGATAACACTGGGGAGCAGTAAGGTTGAGGGCCTGCATGGCGCGGGTGCGGGTTTCTTGATAAAGGGAAAGGCAAAGTTCGTGACATCAGGCCCTGATTTTGATTTCATGAAAGAGAAGTTCAGTTGGCTACGAGCTACCTTGGCCGTTACCATCGAATCAGCCACTCAAACCTGGTGAAACACAATTGCATGATTTCATGCTCGTATGAATCCGCTGACACTCTGCATAACCGGAAGCACTGACGGCATCTGGTGATTGTGCATGGGCGGAGTGCTGCGGCGGTTCGTATTCTGAAAAGAAAGATGTACTTTTACAAAGTATAATCGTTCAAACCCCTGATGTTCTTTGCGCGCCCCTCTACCGGCAAAACCGGTATGCGCAAAGGAACGAACTTATAAGACAACACCATGAAAAAGCTGAGACCGAGTGGCGGTTATCGGAGTGTCGCCAGTTTTCAGACGGCTACCCTGATCTACGATGCCACCTGCCTGTTTTGCGAGAAGTTCGTCGATTCCCGGTCGCGGATGCTCGACCAGATGACGCAGGCGGCGCGTTCAGGGCGGCTGAACATCGCGGAAGGCAGTCGCGCGGCGGCCACCTCGTCGCAGACGGAATTGCGGCTGGTCAACGTCGCCCGTTCGAGCCTCGAAGCGCTGCTGCTCGATTACGAGGATTACCTGCGCCATCGGCGTTTGGCGCAATGGGCGCTTTCGAGCGCTGAATTGCAAGCTGTTCGCGAAGTGCCGAAGCGGTTCCGGCAAGAGCGGACGGATCAGGCTGATCTGACCGATCTTTCAGATTCGGAGCGCTGGGCGCTGTATGCTCGCTGGCTGGAGCATGAGCGGGCCGAGGTTCGGGCCAATGCGATCATTTGCCTGATTCATCAGACGAGCTACCTGCTCGACCGGCAGATTGCCGCGCTGGAAGAGGCGTCCGTCGAGGAGGGCGGGCACAGCGAGCAACCTGCCGTCTCGCGTCCGGTCGTGCGGGAACGTCAGAGCCCGGAGCCACACCGTCAGCCGACGCCTGCCGGGGCGACGCCCTCATGCCCGAAATGCGGCAGGCCGATGGCGTTGCGCACGGCCAAAGCCGGCAGGAACGCCGGCAAACCTTTCTGGGGCTGCACCGGCTACCCCGACTGCAAAGAGGTGGTGCGGGTGTGAGAGAGCGGTCGGATCGGTTGATGGACTGCTGCCGAAAAATGAGTATCATTCAGACAGAATGGCGGTTAAAAAGTGGAGCATCCCATGAAATACAGTGACTCGATCAAGCCCATCAGTTACCTGAAAACTCACGCATCGGAAGTCGTGCGGGATGTATGCATCAGCAGGGAACCCATGATCATCACGCATCACGGCGAGGCGAAAGTGATTGTGCAGGACATCCATGCCTATGAGCAGACCCAGGAAAGTCTTGCGCTGCTCAAGATGCTGGCGCAGTCCTCGGCGAGTATCGAACGTGGAGAGTACAAACCTGCTGGAGAAGCGTTCGATGCAATCAGCAGGAGAACTGTGTTTTGAGGGGTTTGGATAACGCAAGCGCATTGCTGATTCAGGGGGCGTCGTTTGCGCAACTGAAGTAATGTGTCGTAAATTTATTGATAAGAGAAAATCACTTTTGGAGTTTCTTGTTTTACAAACGAATTGATGAAAGTAAATGACGCATAACGTGAAATACATCGATTTGTTTGCGGGCTGTGGGGGACTTAGTACTGGTCTGCATTTGGCTGGTTGGCAAGGTTTGTTCGCTGTAGAGAAGAGCATATCAGCTTTTTCTACACTGAAGGCAAACCTGATAGACAGACGAAACCACTTTAACTGGCCGACATGGCTTGCCGTCAAAAACTGGGATATAAAGGACCTACTTGACCAAAAAGTGGATGAACTCAATAATTTGAGGGGCACTGTTGACTTAGTAGTCGGCGGGCCTCCTTGCCAAGGATTCTCGACAGCTGGTCGACGGCTAGAGGGAGATGAACGAAACGATCTTGTTCATTCTTACCTGGAATTTGTCGAGCTGGTTCAGCCTCGTGCCATTTTATTTGAAAACGTCCGTGGCTTCACCATGAAGTTCAAGGCGAATGCCCATATAGGCGTTGCATATTCACAGATGGTAATTCAGTGCCTTCACGATCTGGGTTACAAGGATGCGTGCGGAAAACTCATTGATATGTCGGATTATGGAATCCCTCAACGACGTAAGAGGTTTATCGTTATTGCGACTCGTGAAGGAAAGGCAAATTCTGTTTTCGAGGCACTGGAAAAGCGTTATCCTGAATACCTATCTAACAGAGGAATTCCGGGGAAGAATGGTGTTAAATCTGCATTGTCAGACTTGCAGCGCTGTCATGGCACTGTAGTCTGTCCAGACTCAAAAGGGTTTCTGTCTGGTATGCCTTCTGTCCCTATGACGGGGCTTCAAAAATATCTTAGGAGTGGCATCAAGTTGCCCATTCCTGATAGTCATCGTTTTGTAAACCATACCGAGCTTGTAGAGGGGGTTTTTGCACGCTTGCTTAATAGTGCTCCACGTAACCGTAGCATTCTTGGAGTGGAGAGGGATCGTTATGGACTCAAGAAGCGCAGCGTAACCGTATTGGATGGCGAAGAGTGCGCTCCAACGGTAACAACAATCCCAGATGACTTCGTTCACTATTCTGAGCCTCGCGTGATGACTGTACGCGAGTGTGCACGCCTCCAAACTTTTCCTGACTGGTTCGAATTTAAAGGCCCATATACTACAGGCGGCAAGCAGAGGGTATTGCAGACGCCACGATATACTCAGGTTGGCAATGCTGTTCCGCCATTGTTTGCAGAGATGGTTGGACTTGCACTCTTGGAGGTGCTTTCAAATGCCTAAGGAACCCTACACGACGCCGAACAAATTTAGAATCAGCTCGGCTCTCAAGACAATAATCGGTCGGGAACTGATTACAGATGATTTCGTCGCTGTTTTCGAGTTGGTCAAAAATGCCTTTGATGCCCATGCTCGGAATGTTGAGATCCGATTTGAAGGCCTGTCGACAGCTTTCCCAAAGCTAATCATCAAAGATGATGGAAAAGGAATGACCGCTGATGATATAGATAAAAAATGGCTTTTTGTTGCCTATTCTGCAAAGCGTGAAGGAATTGAAGATAATATTGCTGACAAACCAAAGGACTATCGTGATAAGATATCTACGGACAGAGTCTTTGCAGGGGCAAAAGGAGTTGGTCGTTTTTCCTGTGATAGGCTTGGCCGTTATTTAAATCTTTACTCTCGTGCATTAAAAATTGATCCCTTTGAACATCTTGAGATTGATTGGCAGGACTTTGAGGAGGATAGCGCCAAAGAGTTTATTGATGTAGCAGTGAAACGCGAGAGTCTCACAGAGATTCCTTATGAAATCACGAGTGGCACCGTTCTCGAGATTTCGGGTCTTCGCGAGCAATGGAACCGTGAACTTCTCAAGAAGCTTCGAGATTCATTACGAAAATTGATCAATCCAAATCAGGACAACGATGCCAATAGGTTTTCGGTAACATTGGTCGTTCCTGAAGAAGATGGTCGAGATAGTCACGAAACGGAACCGCGCGACAGGGTTAATGGACGTATCAACAATTTTCTCTTTGAAGAGCTTGGGGTTCGGACTACCGAAATACATTGTGAAATCGACGCAAAAGGAGAGCGCATCACGACAACCCTGAAAGACCGCGGGACACTTATCTATCGTGTAGTGGAGAACTGTCCATTTGAACATCTTCAGGATGTTAGAATTCATTTGTTCGCACTGAATAGGTCAGCTAAGCTTCATTTCCGCAAAGTGATGGGGGTGCATAATGTGCAATATGGATCGGTATTCCTCTACAAGAATGGTTTTCGTGTCCACCCACTTGGCGATGAGGGGGATGATGGCTTTGGGATCGAACGACGGAAACAACAAGGCCAGTCAAGATACCTCGGAACACGAGACTTATCTGGTCGGATAGAAATTTTTGCAAATAATCAGATATTCCGGGAAACCTCGAGCCGCAATTCAGGCTTCATCGATTCTCCAGAATGGCGCGAACTGCTGAGGTTCTTCAAGGATTATGCTTTGCGCCGACTTGAACTCTATGCCATTGATGTCATTAAATGGGGAAATCCAGTAAGTGGTTCCGATGAGGAGTTACTACCTACAGATGTCAAAGCTCAGATTATTGAGGTTATCAACAAGCTGTCAAATAGTGATAATGTCATCGATATACAATATGATTCCAATCTACTTGATATTCTCGCCGAAAGGCAATCTACGAGCGTAACCACTGCGTTGGCAAACTTCAAAAGGATCGCCGAAAAATCGGGTAACGAAAATCTTAGGCGTGAAGTAGCCAGGACAGAGCGGCGGGTGATGGCATTGAGAGCTGCAAAACAGGAGGCCGAGATAGAAGCTCAAAATGCGAGAAAGGAAAAAGCTCTCAATGAGAAACAGCTAGCAGCAGAGAAGCAGAAAAATGTTTTCCTGTTGGCAACTGCGGCAGACCCTAGCCTACAACGCCTTCATTTGGAGCATTGGATCGGTATAACGGCCCCGCAAATGCGCAAAAGCATCAGCAAATTGATCCAAGAGGTTAAGGGCAATGAGATAGATCCGGATAGCCTTCTTAAAGGTCTCATGAAATTGCAAAAATCGGTGGACGAATTGGTAAAGGCAAGTCGAATTGCTACGCGAGCAGATTTTAGTATGGAGTACCCAACACGCCGAATGGATTTGACACGTTACATTTTTGAATACCTGACGAGTGACGTCATTGATAAAACGGACCGTATGAAGATTGCGGTCAGCAACAATGCACTGCCACTTGTGAAGATGATTAGGCCGATAGAGGTTTCGATACTCTTTGACAACCTTGTGTCAAATGCGGAGAAGGCAAAGGCTCGCCAAATGAGTTTTAATATGGAAAGCGAAGGAACTGCTCTCAAGATTAGGATTGCCAACGACGGAGAGGCTATTCCAAAGTCCATGCAAGATCAATTGTTTTCACTTGGGGTTAGTGGTCGCGGAGGCTCAGGAATCGGACTGTATACTTGCAGGGAAATTACAAAATCGATGGATGGAAAGATTTCTTTCGATGGAAATGATCCCGTTTTGGGCGGTGCAGCATTCACTATAATATTCTACTCATGAGACGTTTTTTGATAGTTGATGACGAAGAGCTTTTCTTTGATGACGAGCTTAGAAGAGATAATGTCGTCGATGGCATTCTTACAGATGTGGTACACATTAATCCATTGGATTACATACGAGACGGTGGCGAAGGCGATGTCGTTGTAAAAAGGCTGCTGGAGGATTTGAGAACACGTGCGAGGGAGTTTTGGGATGTTGTTGCAATAGATTTCAATCTTGGGGATTTTGGTTATTCGGAACAGCGTCAGAACAAAGAAATTTGCTTGCGCGTTGCAGAAGTAGTTCGAGAGAATAATAATTCAGCAACTATGTATTTTTATACTGGAACATTGATGAAGTTCATTGATGAGTTGCGGGTCGATAGTGCTAAAGATACACAGCTTAAAAGGATTTTTCGGGCTGGTGTTGCAAATTTTGTTCCGAGAAACATGATTGCATCAGAGATTATATCAGCAGTTCATAATCCATCGTGTATTTTGCGTATAGATCGCATGCTTATGAAATATCAATTTATGACAGTTACACCAATAGAGGCGAAATATAATGGGCGCTCATTTGGTGACCTCGCGATGGCAGTACGCCGCCAAGACAATGATGGTCGGGAGATTACCAAACTTATTGTGGAGTATGGTATTGCAGCTTTTCTTGATTTGAATTCATGACTATATCTGTTAGCTCAGCAATCTGTGTTCGCGCGAATGCTGATGACCTGAGATTTCTCAGGACGGTAACGAAGCGCATTGAGAAGCTTCTCGGTTCAAGGGTCAAGATATGTGAATTGGGGAATCAGGCATCACACGCAGAGGCAATGCTTTGGCTCAGAAAAGAATCGTATGATTTGGCGCTCTTTTTTGCTCATGGTGGCAGCGATTATTTGCGCGGAGGTGAATATGTGAGTAGAGCTACACGTGACACTGTTGAAACGGAGAAATTTTTAACACGAGATGATCTTTCGATCTTCAAGGGCAAGGTCGTTTTCTGCATGAGCTGTGATTCAAACGGGTTAGCCCGAGATGCAATTGAATGTGGAGCTATCGCTTTCGTTGGATTTGACAAGATTCCGTTCAATCGATTTGACGAAGAGGGGCAGGGTATTTATAGTAATATTTTGACGACTCGCTGCCAAGAGATTCTTGCAGAGGCTGTCAAGGCTACACTTGAGCGATTTTTTACAGGCCGGGCAACGTTGGATGAGTCAGTATATTATCTGCGATTTTATCTAATCCAGCGCGCTATTGAGTATGTGCGAAATCCGAAATCTATTTCCGAGACAGAGCGACTCGAAGTTGCTGCTTTTCTTCTTCAAACAAAAGATGGTCTACGCTATCATGGGCGCAAAGGAATTCGATTTGAACGGCAAAATTGATCAATGGAGTAGAGTTGACGGATACACTTACTCAGTCGGAACGAAGCGAACGAATGTCGCGAATACGGAGCAAGGATTCTATTCCAGAAATGAGGCTTCGGCGTTTGATTCATGGCATGGGTTATCGGTACCGGCTACATGTGAAAACACTTCCCGGCACTCCAGATCTCGTTTTTCCAGCAAGGAAAGCCGTTATTTTCATGCATGGCTGTTTTTGGCATTGGCATCAAGATTGCAAAGTTGCCAGGCTTCCAAAATCAAAAGTTGATTTCTGGCGCGGAAAATTTGAAGCGAACAAGCGGCGTGATGAGGAAAACGTGAAGCAGTTGGAAGTATTAGGATGGCGAGTCCTGATGCTTTGGGAATGCCAAGTAATGGATAAAGATATGAATAAAGTAGCAACTTTGGTAAAGCAATTCCTTGACGGTAATACAGGTATCAAGCATAATGAAATTGTTTGAAAACCATCATGATACTCACGTTTTCCGCTCGGAATTATTCTGTATTTTACTGATAATCTACCTGAGCACTTTTCCCAAACACCTGAGCCAAGCCTATGCCGGGGCATAGCGACATGGCAATCCATGCGGAATCAGTGAAGGCCGTTAAAGATGGATCGCGAGTCCCGACAGGTCGGAACTCGCGATGACGAATATCTGTCATTTTATCTTGACAGAGCACTATGCACTCCGTTTCCTTCCCGCCGTTCCCAGCCTCAATGCACCGAGCACGAAATGCACGGGTCATACGACCGTACCAGCATTTCGCAGAGCTTTTCTACCTCTTTCTCCCCCTTGCCTTCAGCCAGTGCTTGCGTGGCGAGGGCGTGGAGGTCGTGGTGGATGTTGGCGTTGTTTTGCGTGGTCGGGATGATGCAGTCGGCTTTGACCACTTTGCCCTCGTCGCTTGTCTCCATGTAGTGATAGAGCACTCCTCGCGGCGCTTCGACGGCTCCGGTGGCGGTTCCGGCTTTTGGCTTGTAGTCGGCGCGGAAGTTGTTCAGGTCGTCGTCGAGCAGTTGGTCGATGATCGCTTCGGCGCTGGCGACGATGTGGTGGCACTCGACGAGCTGGGCGATGTTGTTCATGAAAGGGTTGTGGCAGACCGGCTGGAGGCCGAACGCGGCGGCGGCTTCCTTCGCCTGAGGATAAAGCTGGTCGTAGTTGTTGTTGAACCGCGCCAGCGCTCCGGCGGCGGAGGATTCGCGGCTGACCTTCGTGAACTTCGAAGTCGAGAAATCCACGGTATATTCGTTCGTCATCAGCAGATAATCGTTCTCGTCGCGCACCACGCCGTCGGTCGAAACGAGGTTGCCGCCGATGAACGGGTAGCTCTCGCCGTCGCGCAGGGAGATGAACTCGGTTTCGCGCACGAAGTCAGGAATCGAAAGCGTCATGAAAAAGTCGGTGGCCCGGTCGAGCATCGGACGGCGGTCGGTGATCATCTGCCGGATTTCGGCGAGGCGCGGCTTCGACGGCGTTTTGCTGACGCCGCCGAGCACGAGGCTGACCGGGTGCGTGGCGCGTCCGCAGGTGGCGATGCTCAATTCGTTGCCAAGCTCCTTGAGCATAAGTCCGGCCTCGACCACCTCGGGATGCGAGTGCAAGAGCGGCACGACGCTCGGTGTGCCCATGAAGTCCGGCGCGGCGAGGAAAAAGAGGTGCAGCGCGTGGCTTTGCAGCGTTTCGCCGTGCATGGCGAGCAGGCGGATGATCCGCGCCGTTTCGGGCGGCGTGATCTGCATGGCGCGTTCGAGCGAGCGGATGCTGGCGAGCGTGTGGCTGATCGAGCAGATGCCGCAGATGCGCGAGGTGAGGAACGGCGTCCGCTCGGCGCTCATCCCCTTCACCATCATTTCAAAAAAGCGCGGCGTCTCGACGACCGCCCACTTCGCTTCGGCGAGCTTGCCGTCCCTCACCGAAATGCGAATATCGCCGTGGCCTTCGACCCTCGGCAGATGGTGTATATCGATATTGAAGTCAACCTTCATGGTTCAGGTAATCTTCGAAACCGTTGTAAAATGCGAGTTTTTCCCTCATCTCGTCCGCGCTGAGTCCCTTCTCCCGCACCAGCTCCGTGAACGAAGCGTAGTTGATGCCGTCCGCAGGGCCGCGACAGCCGAGGCAGACCGTTTTGCCGGATGGGCAGACCGCGTCGCAGCCCGCGCACGTAACCGGCCCAAGGCAGATCTCGCCAAGGTCGAAAAGGCAGGTGTTGAGCCGCTGCTTGCACTCCACGCAGACCGGGTATTTGGGCAGCGTCACCAGCGAGCGGGTGACAAGCCCGACCACCACCTCTTCGACCTCCTTCTTGGAGACCGGGCAGCCGGGAATCGAGTAATCGACCGTGACGAAGTCGCTGATCTTCGCGGCGGGCATCGTCTCGACCAGCTTGTCTTTGTAAACGGTGCGAATGGTCTCCTCCTGCGGGAATTTGTTCTTGAGCACGTTCACGCCGCCGAAGCAGGCGCAGGCGCCGAAGGCGACCAGCACTTTGGCCTTTTCGCGGATGCTTTTCAGCCGCTTGATTTCGTCGCTGCGGGTGATGCTTCCCTCGACGAGGGCGATGTCGTAGTCGTCGAGCCGTTCGGAGGAGATTTCACGGAAGTTGCGGATGTCGAGCAGCGCGAGGAAATCGGGGAGATTCGACTCCCGGTTCGCGAGCTGCAACTGGCACCCCTCGCAGCAGGTGAAGTCGAACGACGCGATCTTGATCTTCTCCAGTTCGAAACCGAGGTGGTTCATAGTGTTTCCCTAAATGGCTTCCTTGAGGTTCATGACCGACCAGTAATCGAACACCGGGCCGTCGAGGCAGGTGAAGGTCGAGCCGACCATGCAGCGGCAGCACTTGCCCATGCCGCAGTGCATCCGGCGCTCCAACGACACGAACATCCGGTTCATCGGAATGCCGAGCCGGTCGAGGTGGCTGCACACGAACTTGAACATGACCGGCGGGCCGCAGACAATGGCGAAGGTGTTGTCCGGGTCGATGGCAAACTCGTCAAAAAGGTCAGTGATCATGCCGCTTCGCCCTTTCCAGGAGTCGTCCGGGTGCTCGACGATGGTCATCAGATTCACGTTGCTCACCTTTTTCCACTCATCGAACTGGTAGTTGAAAAGCAGTTGCGACGGCTCTTTCGCCCCGTATAACATGCGGACATCCTTGTACCAGTCGCGATGGTTTCCGATCCAGAAGAGGGGGGCGCGAATCG
>Ga0209575_10000926_pt1 | contig 13889 bp, 12 predicted proteins | sample Medcelwee11metaG_FD_187172 | JGI IMG/M metagenome (GOLD analysis project Ga0209575, IMG submission 187172) | Freshwater pond sediment microbial communities from the University of Edinburgh, under environmental carbon perturbations - Medium... | ecosystem: Environmental > Aquatic > Freshwater >...
ATCTTGTTTTAGACTTTTTTGCTGGAGCTGGAACAACCGGAGCAGTTGCTCATAAAATGGGACGAAGATATATTTTGGTTGAACAAATGGATTATATTCACGATTTGCCAGAGGCAAGGCTAGTTAATGTTATTAATGGCGATCAAACAGGAATTTCAAAAGCTGTAAATTGGAAAGGTGGCGGAAGCTTTGTTTATACAGAACTTTTGGAATGGAATCAGAAATATATTAGCCAACTCGAAAAAGCAAAAACAGAAAAAGAAATTTTGGATGTTTATAAAAAAATTGAAAAAGAGCAGTTTTATAAATATAAATACGAACCTAAAAAATTTGATTTAAAGAAATTCAAAGAGCTTAGCTTGGAAGAACAAAAGAAAGCTTTGTTGGATATTTTGGATATGAATCATTTGTATGTTAATAAGTCTAGTATAAATGATACTACTTTCAAAGTTGCTGAGGAAGATAAAAAATTGACCAAAATGTTTTACGAAGAAAAATAATTATGGAAGAAACAAAATTATCAATTGAATACGATTCTCTTGAAAAGAGAAATAAAATTTCAAGAGAAATTCCAGCTAATATTTTGGATAATCTTAATCCAATATTTGAACTACGAGAATACCAAATTTCAACAATCGCAAGATTTATTGAGTATTTTGAAAATGAGGAAGAGAAAAAAATACCGATTCAATTGCTTTTTAATATGGCTACTGGAAGCGGGAAAACCCTTCTGATGGTTGCTTTTATTCTCTATCTTTACGAAAAAGGCTATAGGCATTTTATTTTTTTTGTTGATAAAACCAATATAATCAAAAAGACGATTGACAACTTCACAAATAAGAAATCATCCAAACATCTTTTTGCCAATAGAATTTTTATTGATGGACAAGAAGTTTTAGTTAAGCAAGTTGAGAATTTTTCTAAAAATGAGCAGGACAATATAAGTATTCATTTTACTACGATCAGTGGATTACATTCAAAACTAAATAGTCCCCAGCAGGACTATATGACTTTTGATGACTTCAAGAAATATAAAACTGTCTTTATTTCTGATGAGGCTCATCATATCAACGCACTCACAAAAAATAAACTGTCAAAAACAGAAGCAGAAGAAAAAAAATCTTGGGAATATACTGTAAACAAGCTACTTAATTTAAGAGCGGATAATATTTTGCTTGAATTTACAGCCACGATTGATTGGAAAGATCCGCAAATTTTTGCAAAGTATAAAGATAAGGTTTTAATGGAATATGATTTGAAAAGATTTAGGGAAGATAAATTTTCAAAGGATGTTTTTTTATTTCAATCCGATTCAGAAATAACTGAGAGAATGTTGCAGGCTGTTATTATTTCCCAATATAGAAGAAAGGTTGCTGAGAAAAATAAAATAGTCTTAAAGCCAGTTCTATTAATGAAATCAAATAAGATTAATGAATCAAAAATAAATTATAATTTATTCGTTGAATTGATAAAGAATCTTAAGGCAAGTGATATAAAAATAATTGGAAAAGTTGCGGGAAAAATAGAAGATGAAAATAATATATTAAGAAGAGCTTTTGAATTTTTTAATATAGCAAAAATAAATGATTCTGATTTAGTAAAAGAAATAAAGGTTGAATTTAATGAAGATCGCTTAGTTGAAATTAATAGCAGGGATGAAAGCGAAGAAAAACAGCTTCTAATAAATAAGCTTGAAGATAACGATAATGAAATAAGAGTTGTTTTCGCTGTTGATATGCTAAATGAGGGTTGGGATGTTTTAAATTTATTTGATATTGTCCGATTATACGGATCAAGAGATAGTGGAAATCCGACAATTCAAGAAGCTCAACTGGTTGGAAGAGGTGCGAGATATTGCCCTTTTGTTTTAGATAATCCCGATGAAAAATATATAAGAAAATTTGATGAAGATTTGAAAAGTGAATTAAGGGTCATTGAGCAGTTGCATTTTCACAGCATACAAAATCACCGATATATTTCTGAATTAAGAAAGGCTCTTGAGGATGGCGGAATTATGAGAAAAAGAGGAACTGAAAAAACTTTGACAGTTAAGGATTCTTTTAAAAATACGAGATTTTATAAAAAGGGTGTATTGTGGAAAAATAAAAGAGAATTAGACAAAAGAGAGAATGTAAAATCGATTAATGAATTTATTGATAAGGATAGAACCTACAAAATAAATATTGAATCATCAGCAAATATAAATGTTATCGCTGGATTTGGAAAAGAAGAAATTAAACAGAAAAATGAAAATTCAGTTTTCAAAAAAATTAATACTTTACCTAAACATATTGCAAGAAAAGCATTAGATAGATTTTCATTTTTTAATTTTCAAAATCTAATTTCCTACTTTCCGCACATATCATCAATTGATGAGTTTATGACAAGCGATAAATATCTTGGCGGAATTACATTGGAAATAACAGCTTCCGAAAAAGAACATTCATCAATCATTTTATTTAAAAAACTTCTTAATGTAATTGAATCCGTTAAAAATGATATAAAAGCAAATTCTTCAAAATATAGAGGAGCAAGAGTTTTTGAGCCAATTGAAGTTAAGAAGGCTGTTATAGATAAAGAATTAATTATAGAAGAACCAAAAGAAGGCTCACATCAAGAAAGAGGACTTTCTATGAGTGGGGCAGAATCATTGAATGGGTTGAGAACAGATATACCGTTTAATTTAGCCAATGAAGATTGGTATATTTATAGTGATGACTATGGAACTGATGAGGAAAAATATCTAGTAAAATTTGTTTATGATATTAAGGATAAATTACAAAAAACTTTTAAAGAAACTTATTTAATAAGAAATCAAAAAATGCTTGATCTGTTTACTTTTAAAAAAGGCAATAGATTTGAACCGGATTATATCTTAATGCTTGGCGATGGAAAGGCAAAGGCAAATTATTTGCAATTGTTTATTGAGCCAAAAGGTCAACAGCTAGAGAAAGGTGAAGAGTGGAAACAAGAATTTTTGTTAGAAATTAAACAAGAATGTGAAATTGTTAATTTGCTTGAAAATGATAAATATAAAATTTTTGGGTTGCCATTTTATCAAGAAAGTAGAAAGGCTAATTTAAAAGAAAAGTTAGAGGAATTGGTTAATATAGAATTATGAAAGCAATAATTTTAGCGAGAGTTTCAACTGAAGAACAAAAAGAAGCGGGCAATTCTTTGCCTGCTCAAATTGAGCGCTTGAAAACTTATTGCAAGCGTAAAGATTTTGAAGTTGCTGAAACTTTTAGCTTTGACGAAAGCGCCTATAAAAACAAGCGGGATGAGTTTGACAGAATTATTGAATATCTTAAAAACTCCAAAGAAAAAATTGCTGTTTGTTTTGATAAAGTAGATCGGCTATCAAGAAATGTTTTTGATAAAAGAGTTTCTGCTCTTTATGAAAAAGCTGTTGCCGATGAAATTGAATTGCATTTTGTTTCGGATGGACAAGTTATAAATAGCAATATGTCGGCAGTGGAAAAATTCCAATTTGGAATGAGCTTGGGACTGGCAAAATATTATTCAGACGCTATAAGCGATAATGTCAAAAGAGCCTATGAGCAAAAATTGCGAAATGGTGAATGGATCAATAAGGCATATATCGGTTATAAAAATATTACTCTTGAAAACGGCACAAAGGATGTGATTATTGATAAAGACAGAGGCTTTTTGATTAAGAAAATATTTGAGCTATACGCTACTGGCAATTATTCAATGAGGCTATTGGCAAAAGAGATGGCGAAAAGAGGTTTGATCAATCAGCCAAGCGGATTGCCAGTTTCTACAAGCCAAATCGAGCAGATTTTGAAGAACCCTTTTTATTACGGGGTGATGAGAGTTAAGGGCAAGCTATATCCGCACAAATACGAACCGCTAATTTCACTTCACTTGTTTAACAAGGTGGAACAAGTCATTGCAAGCTATAATAAAAAAAATTTCAAGCGAACCAATAAGCCTTATATTTTTAGAGGGTTGATAACTTGCAAGAAATGCGGTTGCCTAATTAGCCCAGAAATTAAGAAAGGCAAATATGTTTATTACCATTGCACTAATTATCACGGAAATTGTGATAATGTGGTTTGGATCAAGGAAGAAGAACTTTTAGAGCAGATTAAAACAGTGCTTCAGGGGCTTAAATTGGCGTCGTGGCAGGCGGAAGAGCTGAAAAGCGAACTTAGAGCCATTCACGATCAAGAAAAGGCATATTATGAAAAAAACTTAGGGGTAATTAAAAATAAATTAGAAGTGATTGATAGAAGATTAAAGGTTATGTATGAGGATAGATTGGATGGACGTATTACTACGGACGAGTATGATAAAACAGTTAAAGATTATAAGTCGGAACAACAAAGACTTCTTATGGAATATGAAGAACATTCGCAAGCAGATGAAAACTTTTATATTATCGCAAATAAGCTGATAGATTTATCTTCAAGAGCTTGGGAATTATTTGAAAGTTCTGAAGTGGAAGAAAAACAACAACTCTTAAATTTTATACTTCAGAACTCTTATCTTCAAGGCAAAAATGCCTTGTTTGAACTAAAAAATCCCTTTTCAGGGATCTTAGAGTATGCCAAAAGTGGCTCACTGCTCCGCGACCAGGACTCGAACCTGGAACCAATTGATTACACTTATCCTAAAGTTTCCTAAAGGGGTGGACTATATCATCTTCTTTATAGTAAAGAAGTGGGGCGCTTCCCATCCCGCCAAGGCGGGAAAGTACTTCCTTTCGGAATAGTCTCTGAACCTTCCCCAATAAATCGGGGCTTGGCTTCTGATTACCATAATTTCTGCTGAGAAAATTTTAGGCTTCCAGAAATTCACCTCATTATTCACTCTGATGTCACCATCAGAGGCTGCGTTTATCTCACAGTCAACTGCTCTACCATTGAGCTATCGCGGAATATTTAGTTGTTTCCTCCCGAGGCGGATCAGCCTTAGGCTGAAATATTTTCATCTAGCCACTTTCTTCCTTGACCAGACTTCAAAAAAAGTTCTCTTTTTATTGCTTCATTTCTTGAATCTAATTTTTCATGATGAATCAATTTAAAAGGTCCATTTTCTTTTGTCCATTTGTTGCAATTTCTATTATGCTCAGACAATCTTTTGAAAACGTCTTTTGAAGTTTGACCAACGTATCTTTTTTTATTTTTTAAACTTCTTAATATGTATACGAAGAACATATATTTAGTATTAAAACAGTCCCAGCCATAGGCTGGTCCGCCTTTGGCGGAAACTGCTCTACCATTGTCAGCCGGAGGCTGATCAGCCTTTGGCTGAAGCTTTATATCGCGGAATATTTAATTGTCAATTTTAAATAGCCTCAAGGACTATTTATCTAACAATTTGATTATATCAAATATTTCAAATAAATCAAGGTTTGAGCAATTGTGAAAAATTCTGGCAAGTTTTTTGTTTTTGGATTATAATTATTTTAGAAATTCACCCTGTTAAATAATTTTAATTTTTTAAAAAAAATTAAAATTAGATTTGGATATATTTAGGTAAACAGTAGGTGAAAAAAATAAATAACAATAATTAAAATAAGATGTTTCTTAGTACAAGGGACAAATCTTATTTAACAGGGTAAATAAAAAAATGAAAAAGGAAATTATAAAAGTTAGAAAAAATAACAAAACTAAAAAAACAATTATCAAAAAGGAAATGATAAAAAAAGCGATGGAAAATATATTGGAAAAAATAAAAAAAATCAAAATCGCTAACCCTTTCAAAAAAATCAAAAAACTAGGAATATTTAAAAACTTGAATATTTTCCAAAAGTTTAGAAAGCCAAAAGTGGTAATGCGAAAAACCTATCAGAAGAAAACGTGGAAGAAAATAGTGTTTCTAGTTTTAATTATAGTTCTGATTCTGGCAATCATTGTTGGAGTGATTTTTCTGATAAAAAATAAAAAAAATGCTTCGCGTCCACTTGCAAAAAATTCGATTAATAATAATTCGCAAGAACCAGGGAAGGTAATTGAAATTGAAAATCTAGACGAATCTTTTCCAGCCAACGGAGAAATTATTTCTCAAGGAAGATTTAATAGTGTGGAACAAATTTTGAAGGGCAAGGCGCTTTTCGTCAAAAGTGAAGGAGAAGTTTTTTTGCGATTAGAAGGTTTTGAAATGGTTAACGGGCAGGATATGCATATTTATCTTTCACCAATATTAAATCTCGACTCTCAGGATGCTATTGATTTGGGCGTGATGAAATCGACTACAGGAAATGTTAACTATAAAGTTGAGAAGTCAGTTGATTTGGATAAGTATTATAATGTTTTAATTTGGTCTAATCGTTTCAACGCTTTCTTTGGATATGCCAGTCTACAAAAAGGAGAATTGCCACCAGAAGTCCTACCTGTAGCGCCAGAGGAAAATAAGGAAGAGCAAAATATTTCGCAATCATCTACGGATGGCGAAGCTAGTCAGCCTCAAGTGGAGCAAGTTGAAACAGGCGAAGTTCTGATGGAACAAAACGCAGAAAAAATTGCTCCCTAACGAGATTGACGCAATTTATTTTTTAAGCTACAATCATTCCAGTTGTAAGTCTTCTCAGTAAGTTTTGCCTTATCTAAAAAAAGTAAGGAACAAGCGATATGAGAGAGGTCGCCTTGCAATATTTCCGCCAAAGGCGGATCAGCCTATGGCTGAAAATAATCAATAAGGCAAAAGAAAATGGCACAAAAACTATATGTAGGAAATTTATCCTACGGAGTAAATGATGAAGCATTAAAGGAGATGTTTTCCGCAGCGGGAACAGTAGCTTCTGCAATGATCATCACCGACAGAATGTCTGGACGATCCAAGGGTTTTGGATTCGTTGAAATGAGTTCTGACGCAGAAGCTTCAGCTGCTATTGAAATGTTTAATGGCAAAGAAGTTGAAGGACGAGCATTGACTGTTAATGAAGCCCGACCAAAAGAAGACCGACCTCGCACAGGTGGCTTCGGAGGCGGAAATGGCCGTGGCCGAGATTTCGGCGGACGAAGAGACCGATTCTAAGTAATTAGAAAAAGTTTTTAGGTAAAACAGCTCTGAGTAATTGGGGCTGTTTTGCATTTTCGGGTTTTATGCTAGTATATTTAATGTTAAAGGTAATAATTTAAAAATCAACAATAATGAATAAATATCTTTTAACTGCCGTTTTTTTGGGACTAGGTTTGATTTTGTCCGGTTGTGGGCAAAGCAGTGAAGATGTGGATAGGAATGCTTCTGTTATATTTTTTTATGGACAAGAATGTCCGCATTGTAAAATCGTAGAAAAATATATTGAGGAGAATAAAATGGCGGAAAAGGTAAATTTTTCTCAGGGAGAGGTTTACCATAACAAAAAAAATGCTGAATTTTTAGCCCAAAAAGCTGGCAATTGCGGGATTGCGGGAGATTCAATCGGAGTGCCTTTACTTTGGGCGGATGAGAAATGCTATGTTGGCGATAAGGATGTGATTGAATTTTTTAAGAATAAAGTAAAATAATAATCAATGAACAAAGAACAATGAACAATAAATTCAAAAACTATTCGAAACTATTCTTTACTACCGGGATATTATTTTTTGCACACAGCGCGCAGGCAGTTTGCCCAGTGTGTGTGGTGGCGGTGAGCGCTTGTGTGGGACTTTCACAATATTTGGGAATTGACGACACGATTTCCGGAGTTTGGATCGGAGGACTTTTGGTTTCAATGATAATCTGGACAATTGATTGGCTAAAAAGGAAAAATATAAAATTTTATTTCAGAAAAATCCTAGTCATCGGATTATTTTATGTTTTTACTATTGGACCATTGTATAAAAGTGAAATGATTGGGCATCCGGCCAATAAGCTTTGGATAATGGACAAATTATTACTGGGGATAATTTTAGGGAGCATTTTTTTTCTCGGGGCGGTATTTTTAAATTCACACCTAAAGAAAAAAAATAGCGGAAAAGTTTTTTTCCCATTTCAAAAAGTTGTTGTGCCGATTGTGACACTAGGAATCTTAAGCGGTGTTTTTTATTTTCTAACCTGTTAATTTCATAAATAAATATATGGAAAATCCAATCCAAAATCTCAATGAGCTAATTGAAAAAGTTGACACAATGAAAAAGCAGGACAAACTTGATCTTTCTTCAGACCAGGATTTGTCAATTGCGATTATGAATTTGGTGAGTATCGAAGAGCATTTCTTTTTTACCGGTGCAAAGCTGGGCAAGCCGGAGTATTTTGATCTTTTGCAAGAAGTGAGAAAAATGCGCGGAGACTTACTGCGAAAAATTGTCAAAGATCCGGAAGGGGAAGTTTGGTGTATCTCGAAACATCTTTTGGCAGCTTCAATGCGCCTAATGGAAGTGGGTACTAAACAGCAAGGTATGGGCAAAAAAGAAGAAGCCCAAAATCTTTTTCAAAAAGCCTATGATCTCTACTCACTTTTTTGGGGAATAAATATGAAAGTTATCAGCACGGGAGATGTGAAAAAAATTGATGAGCAAGCGTTGAACAAAAATGATCAAGCCAAGACTGGCTTTATGGGCAAGCTTGGCGAATTGGTGAGAAAAGCTATCGATTGTTGTATAGAGTAGTCTATAAAGTCATAAAGTCATAAAATTAAAAGTCTAAAATTATTATGAACAAAAAAATTAACGTGGCAGTAATCTTTGGCGGTAAATCCGGCGAGCATGAAATTTCTTTGAAATCAGCCAAGCAAGCGATGGAGGCTCTTGATAAGGAAAAATATAATATTATTCCTATTGCAATAACAAAAGGCGGACAATGGTTAATTGGAAAAATCGGGAATGAATATATGGAAACAAACTTTCCTAATGCCCAAAAAGAAGGAGGCATAACCTTGGAACAATCACAGCTTCTTGTGACTCCAAGAGAAGGAGGAAAAAATATAAACAATTTTTATCAAGGCGGAGAAGAGGAGAATGAAATCGATATAGTTTTTCCAATTGGACACGGAACATATTTGGAAGATGGAAAATTACAAGGCATGCTTGATATGCTTGGGATCCCTTATGTTTTTTCCGGAACGCTCGCTAGCGCCTTGGCAATGAATAAGAAAAAAACAAAAACAATTGCTAAATCAGTGGGACTTAAAATTGCGAAAGATGTGATTGTTTTGAAAAACAAGAAATTTAATCTGGAAAAAATTATCGCTAAATTAAATTTACCAATAGTGGTGAAACCTGCAGAGCTTGGTTCATCAGTCGGAACGAGTTTGGCTAGCACAAAAGAAGAATTGGCAGAGGGGATAAAAACAGCCTTGGAATATGGGGAGGAAGTTCTGTTGGAACAATTTATCCAAGGGCGAGAGTTGACTGTGGCTGTGATGGGAGACAAATCACCTAAGGCGTTGCCAGTAATTGAAATTATCCCGCAAGTGTCTGGCTGGTTTGATTATCGAGCTAAATATGAAAAGGGTGGTTCGAAGGAAGTTTGTCCGGCGGAAATTTCCGAGGAGACCAGAAAGAAAATTCAAAAATATGCCGTGAAAATTTTCAAAGCTATTGGTTGTTTGGATTTGGCGCGAGCAGATTTTATCTGGGATAAAAATGATGGTAAATTATATTTTCTAGAAATCAACACTATTCCTGGGATGACAGGAACGAGTTTGGCTCCACAGGCTGCCGCTGCAACAGGCATAAATTTTTCAAAATATCTAGATAAACTAATTTCAGGTGCACTAAAAAGAGCTAAGGATATAAAATAATTTGCAATGTTTGAACGCACAAAAGATCTTCGACTTTCAGTGATAAAACAAATGGAACTGCGGGCGTCCAAGTTTCCAGATGTTATTTCTTTGGCGCAAGGTGTGCCAAGTTTTGATACGCCGTCCGGAATAAAAAGGCGCATAGAATTGGCACTTAAAAATGGTGTTGTTTCTAAATATTCACTTTCCCCGGGACTTTCGGAATTGCGAGAATTGATTGAAGTTAAGTTGGCTGAGGATAATATGTTTTATGATTTTGAAAAAGAAATCATTGTGACGGCTGGTTCAATCGAAGGAATAACGGCCACTCTTTTGGCAATCACGAATTCAGGAGATGAAATAATCATTCCTGAACCGACTTATACATCATACCGCGAAGTGATCACGCTTTGCGGTTGCCAGCCAGTTTTTGTGGGACTCAATGAAGAAAAAGATTGGAGTTTTGAACTGGAAAAATTTGAGAAAGCTATTACGCCAAAAACTAAAGCCATTTTCTATTGCAATCCCAATAATCCTACCGGCACGATCTATTCTAAAGAGCAACTTTTAGGCTTGGCCGAGTTGGCTAAAAAACATAATCTGTTTTTGATTTCAGATGAAGTCTACAAGGATTTTACTTTTGCTAGAAAAGAAAAAATTTTTAGTTTGGCGGAAGTTCCGGAGATTCGAAAAAGAGTCATTCGGCTATTTAGTTTTTCCAAGTCCTATGCGATGACGGGCTATCGCGTCGGATATCTCCATTGCGATGAAAGTGTCGCGCGAGAAATTTTGAAAGTGCATGACTCACTTGTTACTTGCGCACCAGTCATTTCTCAATACGCAGCTATGGGAGCATTAGAAATGGCAGAAAAAGACGTGATTTTTTTTAATAAGGAATATTTGAAACGGCGCGATTTAGTTTGCGCGCGTTTGGATAAACTCAAACACATTTTCAGCTATGTCCGACCAGAAAGTGCCTATTATGTTTTTCCAAAAATAATAAAAAAGGATTTTGATTTTGGATCACTGAACGCACCGGAAAGTTTTTCCTTTAAATTTGCTTTTTGGATGCTGGAAAAAGCTCAAGTGGCAGTTGTGCCGGGAGTGGCTTTTGGTCCCAGTGGTGAAGATCATATCCGGATTAGTTTTGGCCGAACCGAACACGACATCAACCGAGCATTTGATAGGATGGAGAAGATATTTAAAATTTAACAAAAAATGCATTTCGTATTTCACCCCATCCTTGCGAAATAGAAAGACATAAATTGAAACTTTTTCGCGTTAAAAAATTTATCCTGTTTGAGCGTAGCGAGTTATAAATTTTAGCGAAAAAGTTGAAAATTTATCTTTCTATGAGCTCGGATGGCCGCTTTCTTTTGTTACTTTTCTTTGAGGCAAAGAAAAGTAAGGGGAGAATATTTTCTTGGCTCGAAAGAAAAAGTAAGAGTAATCCTAATTGGGAAGATTTATATGCTAATATAATTTAATAACTAGATTCCCGTATTCACGGGAATGACAATGTATGAAATTTTTTTGCAAAACAATTTTGAAATATTATCTGAAATATGTGACAAAAATAGTTCTGTTGATTCACAGGCCAACTATTATTGCAATTTCTGGAAGTTCGAATAAAACTTTTATTCGAGATGAGATTCGAAAAATCTTAAAGGAAAAAGGAAAAACAGTCCGAGCTAATCCAAAAAATTTCAACACCGAAATTGGTTTGCCTTTGGCCATTCTCAATGTTACTAGTGGATACAATTCCTATCGCGCGTGGCTTCCAATTATTGTCCAAACATTCTTTTCAATTTTTCAAAAAAACTTTCCCGAGTATTTGGTGCTTGAGTTGGGAGTTTCTCAGAAAGGGGATATGAAACACTTGCTATCAATAGTTCGGCCAAAAATTTCCATAATTTCTGAAATTAATCAAAGGTATGTTGAATCATTTTCTGGAATGGAAAATTTGTTTTTGGAATATAAATATCTGGCAAGGTGCACTAGAAAAGATGGCGCGCTAATTTTGAATTATGATAACGCGCGAGTGAGAAGTTTGTCGAAAAAAACGTGCGCTCGAGTAGAGTTTTTTGGAAAAACCGATGCTCTAGGAATTTTTCAAATTGAAAAAATTGAAAAACAAGAAAAGGGACAAAAATTTTGGTTAAAACATAATAATAAAACACAAGAATTTTTCGTGCCACGCTTTGGCGAGCATAATGTTTATGCCGTGACGGCTGGAAAAGTTTTTGAAAATATAATAATTTACTAAAATACTAATAATCACGAAAATACGAATTAGTAATTTAGTTTAATTCGTAATTTCGTAAATTAAAAAATATGAAAAAAATTAGGCAACAAGTTTCCGATATTAATCGGGAAGTTAGAAACAAAATTGCCGGTTATATTACGGCTGGATTGGGGCTAGTGGCCGGTTTTGCCTGGAATGATGCGATAAAGTCTTCTATTGAATATTTTTTTCCACTGGAGCAAAACAGCCTGTGGGTTAAATTTATCTATGCAATTGTCATCACCTTGGGAGTAGTCATTGTGAGCTTATATTTAGTAAATCTTTTGAGGGAAAAAGAAGAAGAGAAATAAAAAATTAAATAAGATTATAAATGGGGATAACTTCCCTGTTTTTTTCTTGAATTTGTGATATAATAAAGACGTGGAAACACGACAAAAGAAACCAGAAATTAAATCTTAAAAACAAAGATAATAGTTTGTCTTAATTTTATAATTTCCAATTTTTAATTTTGTAAATAAAATTTAAATCAAAATTTTTAAAACAAATAAAAAAGAAGAAATTTAGAAATTAAAAATTAGAATTTATTTAAAAATTACAAAATTCAAAAATTAAAAATAATTCCAGAATGTTTTTTAAATTAAAACAAAAAAAATTAATAATATTTTTCTTCTCAATAACTGTGTTATTGGTTTTGACGGCGGAAAAAACTCAGGCGGCATCTTCTCGAGTTCTTCCAACTGCTTATCACGAATCAACATATTGTGCGTCTGGTTGTGATTATTCATCACTACAGGCTTGGGAAGATGCAACTGATAATGATTTAGTAACGGCACAAATGGGAGAGGTTTTGACGGTTTATCAAGACGGCGCGCCATATAATGATTCAGTGACTATTGCCGGAGCGACTACTAATGCCAGTTATTTTCGAGTTATTCGTGCTGCTGATGGGCAAAGAGGCACGCCGACGAGTGGGGTTAGGTTTGAGAAATTATTAGTAGCAGGCACTGCTCAAGTTTTTATTGTTGTAGAAGCTAACGCAAGAATTCATGATATTGCTGCAAAAATAACTTGTTCTTCCGGGGTTTGGCCTGATATTTCTGGGTTTGCTGCAAGCACAAATTCTCCTATTTATTTTGTTGGATGTACTGCGTATGACGTTGTTAATACACAAACAACATCGTTTGCAAGTGGGTTTCATGTGGCATCTGGAGCTACTGCGTATTTCATAAATTGTGTCGCTAAAAACGTTGAATCAACAAGTGATAATTACACGGGTGGATTTTTAGTTTCTAATTACTCTGCTAATTCTACTGGATATTTTTATAATTGTACTGCAATAGATTGTAGTTTAGCAGGATTTGATATATCTACAGAATCTGGAAGAACTGGTGTTGGGTATGCAAAAAATTGTATCTCGCAAAATAATGGAACGGCATTTCATGCATATGGGGCAGGAACAGAAACTTGGAACCAAACCACCAACGCTACTTCAGGCGTGACTTTTGAAGCTGATGGATATCATTTAGCTTCTAATGATACAGTGGCAAAAAACACAGGAACAAATTTAAGCGCTGATGGCGTATTTCCTTTTAATGATGATATTGATGGTAATGAAAGAGGTACTTCATGGGATATTGGAGCGGATGAATTACTTATTCAAAATACTTGCACTTGGAATGGAAGTGTTTCTACATCCTGGGCAACAGCTGGTAATTGGACTAATTGTGATGGAACAACTCCGGATTCAATGGATGATGTCGTAATTAACACTGCCGTTGCCAATCAACCAATCCTCGATCTTACGGGAGGAAAAACAATTAATTCTCTTTCGATTGGATCGACACTTGCTTCCACCCTTACTCTTTCTAATGGATTAGTAGATGTTAATGTCAACAAATTAACTATCACTAATAATCTCACTATCGGAGGCTCTGGCACAATCACCAGCACCGCCAACACCACCGCCCAAAC
>Ga0209575_10000927_pt1 | contig 13882 bp, 6 predicted proteins | sample Medcelwee11metaG_FD_187172 | JGI IMG/M metagenome (GOLD analysis project Ga0209575, IMG submission 187172) | Freshwater pond sediment microbial communities from the University of Edinburgh, under environmental carbon perturbations - Medium... | ecosystem: Environmental > Aquatic > Freshwater >...
TATTCCCTCTCCATCATCACCACCGCCCCCTCGGTGCGCTACCGCGTCACCTCGAACAAGGACGAGACCTTCGAAATAGAATCCCCGGCGCAGCTGCCCAACCCGCAGTACTATAAAAAGATCGAGGAGCCCTTTATCGAGGCCATCGTCATCACCCCCGACGAATTCCTGGGCAACGTCCTGAAGCTGCTGCAGAACCGCCGCGGCGTCCACCGCAAAATGGAATACATGGGGCCGCAGCGCGTTTACCTGACCTACGACCTGCCACTGGCCGAAGTGCTCTACGATTTTTTCAACAAGCTGAAATCCATTTCCCAGGGCTACGCCTCGTTCGACTACGAGTTGAAGGACTACCGCGAATCGCCGCTGGTCAAGCTCGAGATCCTGATCAACCAGGACCCGGTCGACGCCCTGGCCGTCATCGTCCACAAGGACAAGGCCTACAACGTCGGCAACCTGCTGACCAGCAAGATGAAGGAAGTGATCCCGCGCCAGCTCTTCGAGGTGGTCATCCAGGCAGCCATCAACAAGCGCGTCATCGCCAAGACCGTGGTCAAGGCCCTGCGCAAGAACGTCCTGGCCAAATGCTACGGCGGCGACATATCGCGCAAGATGAAGCTGCTGGAAAAGCAGAAGAAAGGCAAGAAGCGCATGAAGCGCATCGGCAAGATCGATATTCCCCAGGAAGCCTTCCTGGCGGCCCTCGAACTGGAGGAGTAACCTGCTGCCGAAGCGCCGGTCATCCGTTTGGCTGCTGCCGCTGCTGCTCTCGTTCGCCTGCTCCAAGGCGCCGAGCGGGGATCTGCCTCCCACCCTGATGTGGGACAAGGACCAGGAGCTCATTCGTCCGGCCGACGGCACCATGAACGTCTGGGAAGGGTTCGCCGTCAGGGGGGATCATTTTGCGGCCGAGCGAAACACCGCGCAATTTATCCTCTGGCGCCGGCACAAAGCCAGGGTCGAGGTCTTTGCTGAATACTCCCTGCTGGGGGGCAAAGTCGACTTCACGGTCAATTTCAGGCAGAGAAAAGCGCTCATGCCCTCCCCAGGCTTCAAAACAGGGCGCTTCGCTTTCGATCTCAATCCCGGCTTCAACTTCCTCAAATTCACGAAAAAAAAGAAAGACGCCCTGAAGATCAGGGCCATCCGCATCGGCTCCGGGGCGGCGAAAGCGGGGCCGCACTTGCTGGCCGGCCAGAGCCTCAAATCCTTTCATTTACCGGGCCAGGGACTTTTGGAACTGAGCGGGCGCGGCACGGTCGAGATCATCCGGGAACTGGCAAGCGGGGAAGGACTTGCCGCAAGCAGCGAGGAATCGACCACGGGCCTCCTGCAGCGGAACATATCCCGCACGTTCACTTTTTCCGCCCCGGGCGTGCTCACCATCAAGGCGAAAAAGGGCAGTTTCAACCTCCACTCGTACAGCTACAACGCCACGGCAGCCGTTTCCGCGGATGCGCGGATCGCCTTCACGAGCAAGCCCAACATCTACGTCGTCCTCAGCGACGCCTGCCAGGCCTCCCATCTCGGCACCTACGGCTACCGGCGCAACACCTCGCCGCATATCGACGCCTTTGCCCGCGATGCCGTGGTCTATGAGAATGCCTACACCAATGCCGTTTTCACCCTGGCCAGCGTGTCCACCATCCTCTCCGGCATCTACCCGGACAGCCACGGCGTCAATTCCCTGCTGTTCACCTTGCCGCGCCGGCTGCTGACCCTGCCCGAATTCCTCAAGTCCAATGGCTACGTCACCAGCATCATCACCTCCACGTTCGGGGTTTCGGCCCGCTTCGGTTTCACCCAGGGAGTGGATGCGTTTTTGCATGTCCCGGAAAAGGTTTGGGCAGCGAAAGCAGCCTCCATTTTCAGCGAGCTGGGCGGCTGGCTGGAGAAAATGCCTACTCCCCATTTTTCCTATATGCATTTCATCCATCCCCACCTGCCCAAGGTCCCGCCACCCGATTTTCCCGTTTATTTCAGGGAGAAGCGAAGCACCTTGGAGCGCATCGCCCAACTCCAGAAAAAGGAAAAGCAGACCGGAGTTCCGCTCACGGCCGCGGAGCTTCAGGAGATCGTCGACGGCTATGACTCCAGCATCGCCTGGGTGGACGGCGAATTCGGCAAGATCCTGGAGCTGCTCAGAATAAAAAACCTCTATGACGAAAGCCTGATCATCTTCCTGGCCGACCACGGGGAAGCGCTGGGCGAGCACGGCGTCCTGAGCCACAGCAACAATGTCTACGATGAGACGGCGCGCGTGCCGCTGATCGTAAAATATCCGAAAAGCCTGGGCATAAAGGGCCGGGTGCCCCGGCTGGTCGAGCTCGCCGATATTTTTCCTACCATCTCCTCGCTCCTCGGGCAGCCGCTGGTGCTGGACGGCCGCAACCTGCTGGCTGGCGGCGGCGCCGCCGGGCTGGACGACCGTCCGGTCGTCTCCCGCTCGGTCAACAAAAGTCCAAAATACGCCCTGCGCTGGAAGAATTGGTACTATATGGTCGATTTCGTCGATAACAGCGACAAACTTTTTCTGCTCACGGCGGACCCGCGCCGCGAAACCGGAGACGATCATGCCGGGATGCGTATGTTCCTGAAGGCCCGTTTTCTATCCTGGTATTCCCGTTTCCGCAACGGCAGCGGCAGCGTTTCCGAATTCTCCCTGAAGAACCTGCCGACCAGCGTGATCGATGAGATGAAAACGCTCGGGTATTTATAGAGGATCGGCGCCATGAAAATAACGTACTCGCTGTGGCTCATGCTTCCCCTGCTGCTGCTTCCAGGCTGCTCCCAGGCCCCAAGCCGGGACCTGCCATCCTCCCTGATCTGGGACAAGGACCAGACCCGGATCAGCCCGGCCGACGGCGCCATGAACATCTGGGAGGGGTTCCGCGTCGAGAAAGACCATTTCGCGACGGATCGCAATTTTTCACGTTTCATCCTCTGGCGTCAACACGCCGCCATCGTCGCCGTCACGGTCGACTATTCTCTGCAGGGGAATCAGGTCAAGTTCACGACCAACAGAAACCAGAGAAAACGGCTCTTGCCCTCCCGGGAATTCAAGCAGGATAGATTTGACCTGCACCTCAGCGCCGGCTTCAATTTCCTGGAAATCTCAAAAAAAAGCAAGGACATCCTGAAGATCAGATCCATCCAAATCGGCGCCCGGCGGGAAAAAGCGGAGCCGCATCTGCTACCCGGCCAAGGCTTCAGCTTCTTTCACCTCCCGGGCCGGGGGCAAATCGAGCTTCGCGGTCGCGGGGAGATCGAAATCACGGAGCGGTGGAGCGAGGGGGAGGAGGTCCGGGCGAGAAGCCGGCGCCGGAAAAGCGGCTGGCTGTCAGGAAAAATCTCCCATGCTCTCGATCTTTCCTCTCCCGGGACGTTCACCGTGACCGCCCTGAAGGGCGGCTTCAATGTCAGTTCCTTTCACTACACCGACAACGCCCCGACAGCGGCGGCGGCAGCCAAGGTTGTCTTTAAGGACAAGCCCAACATCCACATCGTACTCAGCGACGCCTGCCAGGGCCATCACCTGGGGACCTACGGCTACCCGCGCAATACCTCGCCGCACATCGACGCCTTCGCCCGCGACGCCGTGGTCTACGAAAATGCGTACGCCAACGCCGTGTTCACCAGCTCCAGCGTGGCCACCATCTTCACCGGACTCTACCCCGACAGCCACAAGGTCCGCGTCCTTTATGCCAACCTGCCGCAACAGCTGCTGACCCTGCCCGAATTCGTGGACAGCAAGGGCTACGCCACCGCCGTATTCTCTTCGCATTTCGTCACGTCACCCAAGCGCGAGTTCATCCAGGGCGTGGATGACTATTACAACATCCGCGAAAAGCGCAGGACCGCGACGGACCCCTCGATCTTCGAGCGCTTCAGCGGCTGGTTCAACGCAACGCCGCCGGCCCTTTTTTCCTATATGCATTTCATCCAACCGCATTTCCCCATGATGCCGCCGGCGGATTTTCCCGTCAGCTTCCGGCCGGAGAATAAAAAGATCTCCCAGGAGCGCATGCATGCGCTGACGCTGAGGAAAATCAGAACCCGGACGTTCCCCGACAGCGCCGAGATCCAGGAGCTCACCGACGGCTACGACTCCAGCATCGCCTGGGTGGACAGCGAGTTCGGAAAGATCCTGTCACAACTCAAGGCCAAAAAACGTTATGACGACAGCATGATCGTATTCCTGGCCGATCACGGGGAAGCCCTGGGCGAACACGGTGTCCTGGGCCACGGCGACAACGTGTACGAGGAGACGACGCGCGTGCCGCTGATCGTGAAATATCCGAAGAACATGGGCCTCCAAGGCCGGGTGCGCTCGCTGGTCGAGCTCGCCGACATTTTTCCGACCGTCGCCTCGCTTTTCGGGCAGCCGTTGAAACTGGACGGCCGCATCCTGCCGCTGCCCGGCCCCGCCGCCGGGCTGGACGACCGCATGATAGTATCACGCACCAAGACCAAATGCCCGCACTACGGATTGCGCTGGAAGAACTGGTATTACATCATCGATTTCGCCAGCAACGCCGAAAAGCTCTTTCTGCTGACCGCCGACCCCCGCCGGGACGTCGGCGCCGCCAAGCCGCAGGTCAGGGCTTTCCTGAAAGCCCGCTTCCTGGCCTGGTACGCGCGCTTCCGCGACGGCAGCGATGACGCCGCCGAGATAGCGAAAAAGAGCCTGCCGGCCGAAGATCTCGAGGAAATGAAAACGCTGGGCTATCTTTAGAGGGAGTTCGCTAATGAAAAAATACGTGCCGCTGTTGCTGCTCCTGTTGTTGTCCGCGGGATGTTCCAAGGCCCCAAGCCGGGACCTGTCCCCCACCATGCTGTGGCACAAGGACCAGGCCCGGATCAGCCCGGATGACGGCACCATGAACGTCTGGGAGGGGTTCCGCATCGACGAGGACGCTTTCACGGCCGAGCGCGACCTGTCGCAGTTCATCGTCTGGCGCACCCAGGAACAGCCGCTGTCCCTGATCGTTGACTATTCCCTGACCGGCAGAAAGGTCGACGTCGTGGTCAATGCAAAAAAAAGGGGCACCCTGGCCCCCGGTTCCGTTTTCAAGCGCGCGGAATTCAAATGCCGCCTCGGCAGCGGCATGAACTTCCTGCAATTCAACAAGAAAAAATCGGACAAGCTGCGCATCCGCTCCATCCTCATCGGCCAGGCGCCGGAAACCAAGGGGCCCTTGCTGGGCCGCGGCGAAGGATTCAGCCGCTATCACTCCCCGGGCCGGGGGCGCCTGGTCCTGCACGGCAAGGGACGGATCGAGATCGTCGAACAGCGGACCGCGGGCGGCAGGCTTCAGGCTGCGACCAAGCGCCTGAAAAGCGGCTGGCTCTCGCGCCGCATCTCCCACGAGATCGATTTTTCCACGCCCGGCATGCTCACGCTTACCGTACTGGAAGGAGGCTTTGATATCGCCGCTTATACCTTCAGCCCCAGCGCGCTTCCCCGGACAGCGGCACCGAAGATCACCCCGCCGGCCCGGCCCAACATTTACTTCATTCTCAGCGACGCCTGCCAGGCTTCCCATCTCGGGGCCTACGGTTACCGGCGCGACACCTCACCCCATGTCGACGCCTTCGCCCGGGATGCCGTCGTCTATGAGAACGCCTACGCCAATGCCGTGTTCACCCGCCCCAGCGTGGCCACCATCTTTACCGGTTTCTACCCGGACAAGCACAAGGTGCGCCTCGTGTTCGGCTCCCTGCCGCAGAATATGCTGACCTTGCCCGAATACCTGAACGCCAAGGGCTATGCCACCAGCATCTTCTCCTCGAATGTCGTCACATCGCCCCGCTGCGGCTTCACCCAGGGCGTGGATGATTTCCAATGGATTTCCTCGCGCTATGACGCCCCGCAGGACGTTTCCATAACCAACGGGTTTGTCGGCTGGCTGGAAAAAGCGTCCCCGCCGCACTTCTCCTACATGCACTTCATTCATCCCCACTTTCCCAAAGTGCCCCCAGATAATTTTCCGCTCACGTTCCGGCCGGGAAAGGTAAAAACCACCCTCGGCCGCATGAACGAGTTGGTGCGCAAGGGTGGCAAGCATAAAACGCCGCTCAGCGCCGAGGAACTCCAGGAGATCACCGACACCTACGACTCCAGCATCGCCTGGGTGGACAGCGAGTTCGGCAGGATCCTGGCGCGGCTCAAATCCAGGGGCCTCTATGACGATAGCCTGATCGTTTTCCTGGCCGACCATGGCGAAGCCCAGGGCGAGCACGGTGTCCTGGGCCACGGCCGGAATGTCTACAATGAAACGACCAAGGTGCCGCTGATCGTCAAGTACCCCAAGACCATGAACCTCAAAGGCCGCGTGCGCCCGCTGGTCGAACTCGCGGACATCTTCCCGACCATCGCCTGGTTTTTCGGACAGCAGCCGGCGCTGGACGGCCGCAACCTGCTGCTCAACAACTTCAACGACGACCTCGACGACCGCATGGTCGCTTCGCGCACCGGGACCCAGCCCGCCGCCTATGGCCTGCGCTGGCGCGACTGGTATTACATCATCCACCTGGGCAACAACAGCGAACAACTCTTTCTGCTGAGCGCGGATCACCGGCATGAGACCGCGCACCCGGAGATGCGCGCTTTTCTGAAGAGCCGTTTCCTGGACTGGTATGCCCGCTTCCGCAACGGCAGTGAAACTGCCGGCGCCATCGCGCTGAAAGATTTGCCGGCCAGCGATATCGAGGAGATGAAGACCCTGGGCTACCTGTAAGCCGCCCCATTCCCTGCCGCCTCCTGGGCGGGGGATGGCTGTTGTTCAGTTTTCGTCAGCCTTGATGAAATGGGCGCCGCGCGACACGCGATTGCGCAGGGCGGCCTCGACGATCAGCAGCGCCGCCTGCACGCTGTCGCGCAGGGAGATGATGCGGTTGCCGATCTCGCTCGCCTTATAGAATTTCTCGATGCGATGCTTTAAATATTCCAGGTCGGCCTTGGCCCGCTCCATGCGCTTGACGGTGCGGATGATGCCGTTGTAGTTCCACATGATGGTCTTGATGGTCACCAGGTCCTGCCACACCAGCGCCGGGTCGAGCTTCTCCTGGGGATGCGGGTATTTCCACTCGGGCACCTCGGCGATGACATAGGGGTCCTTGTCGTCGCCGATGACGGACAGAATGTCGGCGGCAGCCTTGTCGCCCCAGACCAGCGCCTCGAGCAGCGAGACCGAGGCCAGGCGGTTGGCCCCGTGCACGCCGGTGGCCGAAACCTCGCCGATGGCATAGAGGTTGCGGATGCTGCTGCGCCCGTTCAAGTCACAGAGAACCCCGCCGCAGCTGTAGTGCGCCGCCGGCACCACCGGGATCGGTTTTTCCTCGATGTTGATGCCGTACTTCAGGCAGTTCTGGTAGATGGTCGGAAAGCGTTCGCGGATGTTGATCCTGGCAAACGAAGCCAGGTCGAGCAGGGCATAGTCGCTGCCGTGGCGGATCATTTCCTCGTAGATGGCCCGCGACACCTCGTCGCGCGGCGCCAGGTCTTTCAGCGGCGAATACTTCTCCATGAAATACTCGCCCTTGAGGTTCATCAGCCGCGCCCCTTCGCCGCGCACCGCCTCGGAGATGAGAAAGCTGTCGGCTTCGCGGTGATACAGCGACGTGGGGTGAAACTGCACGTATTCCAGGTTGGCCAGGCGGGCGCCGGCGCGGTGCGCCATGGCGATGCCGTTGCCGATTGCCTCCTCGGGATTGGTCGAATGCAGGTAGAGGCTGCTCAGGCCGCCGCTGGCCAGAACCACCTTGCGGGCGAATACGCGGGAGACCTTCTTGCTTTTCTGGTCCAGCACGTAGGCGCCGATGATCCGCGGCTCCTGGTAGGTGCGCACCGGGTTGGTCGAGTGGTGGGGGTAGCTCAGCAGGTCGATGGCCGTGTGCTGGAACAGCATCTTCAGCCTGGGAAGCTTCTTGAGGTACTCGTTGAACTTGTCCTGGATGACGCGCCCGGTCATGTCGCGGACGTTGAGCACCCGGCGCGTGGAGTGTCCCCCCTCCTTGGCCAGGTCGTACTGCTCGCCCTTTTTCGAGAAGGGGACCTGCAGCTTGTCGATCAGGATCTCCTGCACCAGGCGCCGCGAATCCTGCACCGCCTGGTCAACGGCCGGGCGGTAGTTGAACTCGTCGCCGGCCTTGATGATGTCCCCGGCGAAGAGCCCGGCCTTCTCTCCTTCCGGCAGGGCGGCGATGCCGCCCTGGGCATAGTAGGTGTTGGTGCGCGTGTAATCCTTGCCCTTGGAGACCAGGAGCACGTCGCTGCCGCCCTCGGCGAGGCGCAGGGCGGCCGTGGCGCCGGCGATGCCGCCGCCGATGACCAGCACATCGGTTTCCAGGTAGTCCTTCATTTTTTCCTCACGATCTTCAGGCTCAGGTCCAGCGAGCGGAACGAGTGGGTCAGGGCCCCGGCCGAGATGAAGTCAACGCCGGTGGCGGCTTTTTCGGCGATGTTCTCCAATGTGACGTTGCCCGAGATCTCGAGCCGGGCCCGGCCGTGGTTGACCGCGACCGCCTCGCTGGCGAGCTCCGGGGGAAAATTGTCCAGCATGACCAGCTCCACGCCCAGGGCCAGCGCCTCCTCCAGCTCGGCGATGTTCTTCACTTCCACTTCGATCGTCTTCCCCGGGTTGGCGGCGCGCACGCAGGCGACGGCGGGGGCGATGCCGCCGGCCATGACGATGTGGTTGTCCTTGACCATGGCCATGTCCTCGAGGTTCAGGCGGTGGTTGCGGCCGCCGCCGTGGCGCACGGCGTTCTTTTCCAGGTAGCGCATGCCGGGAGTCGTTTTGCGAGTATCCAGCAGCACGGCGCGACCGGGCTTGAGCCTCTCGACAAAACGCCGGGTCAGGGTGGCGACGCCGCTCAGCCGCTGCAGGAAATTCAGCGCCGTGCGCTCCGCTTTCAGGATCGAACTCTCGCGGCCGTCGACCTCCAGGACCAGGTCGCCGGGTTTGACCTCGCAGCCGTCGCCGGCGAAGACGGCCACCTCCAGCTCCGGGTCCACCTCGTGCAGGACGAGGGTGAAGGCCTCGATGCCGGAGATGACGCCGGCTTCCTTGGCCCGCAATTCGGCCCGCGCCGGCCCGTCCAGGCCGGCCAGGGAGTTGGTGGTGACGTCTTCGTCCACCCGGTCCTCTTCCAGCGCCAGGCGGACGATTTTCTTCAGGCAGCGATGCTCGAGGTCCATGGGGCGATTATAGGCGTTAGGGCTTTTTTAGTAAAGTTTTTCGAGCTCAGTGACAAGTAACAAGTGACAAGTAACAAGTGACCAGGAACCGCAATACGCCGAATGCCGGCTCGTTTCTCTTCCTAGTCACTCCTTACTCGTCACTCGTCACTTAAAACCTCCAAAGGTATGACGCCTTGAAGAAAAAACTCTTCCGCGTCTGGAGATAGTCGTCGGAGGGGAAATAATCCCGGTCTTCATTGCTCCATTTCAATTTCTGATACGCCGAGCCGTAGCCGATGTAGATGACGGTACCCGGGATATAGGTGAAGGAGGCCAGGAAATCGGCATTGATCTTCTTCCAGTAGCGGTTGTACTCGAGGATGCCGCGGAAAAACAGGTACCGGTTCACCTGGAACGTGGTGCGGCTGCGCCAGATGGTGTAATCGTAGACCTTTTCGTTGTCGCTCGAGCGGGTGAGATCATAATAGCTGAGCCCCAGGGAGGTGCTCAACTGGTCGAAGGGCTGGAAAAGCAGGAACAGGTCGGCAGTGTTGCCCTTGCCCTGGAACGGCGCCTGCGGGTCATAGTATATGCGGTCCGAGCGGCGGTAACCGCCCTCCAGGTAGAGCTGTTTGCTCAGTTGCGTGTTGCCGCGGACGCGCCAGCCGCTGAGACTGAACCGCTGGTCGGCGAAGACCTCGTTGCCCAGGATGGCATCGAAGCGGACCTGGGTCTGGCGCGGCATGTTGAGCCGCAGCACCAGGTGGTTGTAGGTCTCGAACAGATCGCTGTGCTTGTCCAGCAAGTGGTAGCTCCACCAGAAGGTGTCGATCCTCTGGAAGAATTTCGATTTGGGGTACATGCAGTACTGGACAAAGAACGGAACCATGGTGATGCCGGTGCGGGTCACATAGCCGGTGTCGATGCGGAAATCGTTGCTCAGGTCGAAGAAGCCCGCGTCGACGTTCCAGCGCCGGCTGCTGAAGTTGTAGCGCAGGCCCAGGGAGTGCCCCTGGTCACCGGCAGCGGCGGCCAGGGCGCGGCTGAACGACTTGAAAAAGCTGTACTCGATATAGCTGGTGTTGTTCAACCGCCAACGGCCGTCGATGCCGCCGACGCGGTTGTGCTCTCCGGCGAAGCTGCGGTCGGTGAAAAAGCCGCCGACGTAGCTGTCCTGATCCAGCTGCCGCTTGTAGCGCAGGATGGAGAAGGCGGCTTGGCGGCCTCCCAGTTCGCTGTCCCCCGCCTCGGTGGCCAGGTCGCCGGGATACTCGTCCAGGGCGAAGATGCCGGAAAGAACATTGCGGCTGCCGATCTTGCCTGTCAGCTTGAGCCCCAGCAGCGGGTCGACGATCGAACGCGTATAGACGATAGCCCCCAGGGTGTTCTGCTCCATGGCGGTGGCAAAATTGAAGTTCTCCATGCCCTCGAGGAAAAAGGGGCGTTTCTCCTGATAATAGATGGACGAACGCAGGTTGATGTCGATCTGCCCGGCATCGGTTTCCACCTGGCTGAAATCGGGATTGTAGGAGGCGTCCAGCGTCAGGTTGGAGGTGAGGCCCAGCTTGCCGGTGAGGCTGAAATCGGTGTTCCTGCCGGTCGAGCGCATCCGCCCTTCGTCCTGGCTGCTGCCCTGATCGTAGGTCATGGCCGGGATGAATTCCACCGGGCGCTCGAACTTGACGTCGTTCAGCTCGATCCTCTGGGCCTGCGCCATCAGCCCCCCGCCCTCGGGACTGAGCCCGGGGAAGCTGGTCTGTTCCGACTTGCGGCCGATGAAGCGCGACACCAGGAGCCCCATGGTCATTTTTTTCTTGAACGGGTAGCGCAGGCTTTTAAACGGGACCGCCATTTCGGCGCAGTAGCCAGCGCCGTGGATGCAGCCCTTGCTTTCCCAGACCGTATCGAAGCTGGCGTCGCCGTTGCCGTCGGCGTTGATCATGCCGTCCAGCTGGATGCCGAGCGGGTTGACTTCGAAGAGGTAGCCTCCCTGCTTGTCCCCGAACGTGTCCAGCACCACCCCGATCCAGTCGTCCAAATCGATGCCGTCGCGCTTGGCCATGGCGGCTTTGATCCGGGCCGGCTCGCTGTCCCGGCAGTCAAAGGCGAAATAGATGTGCGTACGGTCGTAGGCCATCAGGATGATGGTTTTTTCCGATGTCGGCTTGCCGTAGTCGGGCTTGAAGGTGAGGAAGTTGTCGAAACGCGTGGCCTGCTGCCAGACCGCGTCGTCCAGCTTGCCGTCGATGACCGGCGGCATCTCGGTACGGTGGACGGGCAATGCCGCAGCGTCCGAACTGGCCCCAGGCAGAAGCGCCGTCAGCGTAAATAGTATCCATGCCCCCGCGATTATGCTCAGCAAACCATTCCGTTTCATGCTCGCCTCCACTGAGTGCCGTCAGCCCCTCAGGATAAATAAACGCAAATCGCGAAGCGAAAGTTGCATGAAAAATTCCTGGGCGGATTTTCAGCAGGCGCAAAGACGCCGTTGAGCGGGCACGGCGGCAGTGGGACGTCAGGCATGCCGGAGACCATCCCGGCATGGGGAATGGCCTTCTCAGGCTGGATGTTCAAACCGCCTATTGACAGCCGGCGAGCCCCTGGATCCAGTTCTCAAGAAGCAGGATGCCGGCGTCGTCGAACAGGTTGCCGCCGATGGGTGGCATGCGAAGAACATCCTGCCTTTTCAGGCGCTGCAGCAGGATGGAGCGGCTGGCTGAGCCGGGAGCCACGAGGCGGGCATCAGGGATTCCCAGGTTTCCCAGCAGGGGCGCCGCATCACAAATATTCATGGCCGACAGCGCGGTCGCGAAGCGCAGGTCCATTTCGCCGCGGGCGCTGGCACCGGGACGATGGCAGTAGGAACAATTCACGTGCAGGTACGTCTTTGCCCTGTCGGCAAGGCTGGCGCTGCCATCAGTGGACCGCGGTAAAACCGGCAATTGATCGACCGCCGCCGGCAGTGGCACCGAAAAGAGTCCGATATGCTCATAGGTCAGCAACTGGTTGGCCGTGCGGCTGCTGACCGGATAGAAAAAGGGCCGGTTGAGCTGCATGATCTCCATTCCCAGGGATCTCCCGGCGGCTGCGGTATGGCATTGCAGGCACTGGGCACGGCTGGGATACACCCAATTCCGCCCCTGGACCGGGCGAACCTTGCCCGCGGCCAGGAGCACGGCATCACTCTCGGCATCGTTCCATTCATACGAATAGCCCGCCCACTGCCCGTCTTCGTGCCGTATCAGCAGGCGGGTTTCGATCCAGCTGCCGTTGAGCAGAAAATTCTTGACCCAGACGCTGCCCGCGGGGAAAACAAAATGGCCCTGGCCGTCAATCGTGATCTGCGCCGAGGCCGGTAGAGCGAAGAAGCGTTCCTTGTCCGCCCCGTCCGACCAGAACGGTTCGATGACATCATAAGGAATTAGGCAGGCGGCCGGCCGCTTGGGAGCGCCGGGATCGACAAGGCCGGTCTGGCTCAACAGGGCCGGAAACGGAGCCGGAGCCGCCCCGGCCGGCTTCAGCATCGAGATCGATCCATCGTAAGCGAGGACATAAATCTCCCCCGCATTGCCCTGGGCGAAAGAGGCGATGTTCAGTCCGCTGGAAACCAGCAGCCGGCGCAGCGGCTTGCCGTCGGTATCATGAAAGATCCCCCAAATGTTTCCGCTGCAATAATCGCCGAAGATGAACACTCCGCGCAGGGCAGGAATGGCCGCGCCATGGTACACGAAACCGGCCGTGACGGAACAGCCCTCCTGATGAGAATACTCGACCACCGGGTCCAGCAGGCCATTTGCGTTGCAGGGGTCGGGCTTGAAACAATGGGCGCCCTCGCGAATGCGCCAGCCGTAGTTCCCGCCCAAGCGTACCAGGTCTATCTCCTCCCAGCGATTCTGGCCTACATCGCCGACCCAGAGATCGCCGTTGGCGCTGTCAAAGCTCCAGCGCCAGGGATTGCGAAACCCCCAGGCAAAGATTTCGGGGCGGCCGCCTCCGGAGGCAAAAGGATTGCCGGCGGGAATAGCGTAGGGATCCCCGCGGTCAACATCGAGGCGCAGGATCTTGCCCAGCAGGACTTGAAGGTTTTGGCCATGATCGAGAGGGTCCCCGCCGGAGCCCCCGTCACCCATTCCGATATAGAGGCAACCGTCGGGGCCGAAGTCGATCCCCCCGCCATTATGGTTGTAAAAGGGCTGGACTACTTCCAGGATGATTTTTTCTGAAGCGGCGTCGATGCGCACCGGCGCGCCGGTCACGCGAAATCGCGAAATATAGGAGGTCAGCCTGCCGGATGAGTTCAAAGCGGTATAGGAGAGGAACAGCAGGCGGTTATTCAGGAAGTCCGGATGAAAAGCCATGTCGAGCAACCCGGCTTCTCCCCGGAAAACGACTTTCTTGCTCAAGTCCAGGACGGTGCGCGGCGAGAGGCCGGCAGCGCTGAAAATGCGGACACGCCCCGGCTGTTCCAGCAGGTACCAATCGCCGCTGTCCCCCGGTTCCTGGACCATGGCCAGCGGATACTCAAAGGCAATATCCTTAAAAACCCTTTCCAAGGTGACAGCGACAGTTCCCAGGGGCCGCTCCGGAACCGGGCATTGACTCACGGGCCTGGAATCAAGCCCATAGGGGTTGCTCTTCTCCTCGCGGGTGCAAGACAACGAAAGGAAGACGACTAAAATCCCGGCAGCCACGACGCTG
>Ga0209575_10000929_pt1 | contig 13863 bp, 8 predicted proteins | sample Medcelwee11metaG_FD_187172 | JGI IMG/M metagenome (GOLD analysis project Ga0209575, IMG submission 187172) | Freshwater pond sediment microbial communities from the University of Edinburgh, under environmental carbon perturbations - Medium... | ecosystem: Environmental > Aquatic > Freshwater >...
CGCTCTCCATGGCTGTCCCGGGCGAGACCGCAGGGCTCTACGGCTACCTCGCGACTCTCATGCGATCGGTGTCCATGGAGAGCGGGAGGCAGAAGGGGAGGGCGAGGGAGAGGGAGCGGTGGCTCTGGGAGCAGGTCTATCTCATGGCGCTACGTGATGGAGAGATGAGCTATCCCGGGGAGTCGAAGAACAAGGTGATGATGATCGATATGCCTGCGACATCGCAGGAGATAATCATAAAAGAATACCCCGGGAGGGAGCAGGCAGAGGGAGAGATAACGCTCACGAAGAGGATCAACGAGGTGATATGGGGGAGAAAGGAATTCTCTGTACCTGAACCTATCGCCACCTTCAGCGTGACCTATGAGAAGAGGGAGAGGGATGTCACCATCTGGAGGCTCTTGCCGGGAGAGACATTGTATCGCAAGATACAGCAAGGCGATCCTCGGATCAAGGCGCACAAAGATTCCGCATTATCATTGCTCGGGCTCATCCATAGGGAGATAAAGCCAGGGGAGTTCGGGCTGAAGGAAAGGGATTATGCTATCTATGTCAAGAGCTGGGCAGAGAAAGCCGAAGTGAAGGGCGTGTTTGAGAATGGTGAACTCAAGGGTTATTATCTGCCTATCATCGAGTCGTTTAAGGAATCGCAGAAAGTCATCTCGCTCGACCCCCATGCCATGAATTTTTTTGTTTTGGATGACGGAAGGGTGGCGAAGATCGATAATGAACTGCAGCGGAGCATCCCTATCCAGGGAGAGCTGGTGCGGTTCCTTGAGCTCTTCCCTTATGATCCAACAAGAGGCGAGAGGCCGGGGACGCCTGAGCACAAGGGGTTCATGGAGGATCTCTTCGCGTATGAATCGGGTTTTGGTGATCTATTGAAGGACGACGCGTTTTATCTCGGATACCTGAACGCGGTGGTGGATCTTTCGCTATCGCTCTATTCGCCCTATTCAGTGAGGAAGGAGATGGCTCCCCTGAAAAAAGGGCTACTTTTCAAATGCAGGAACACGCTTGATATCATCGCTTCTGATTTCCGGTCGTATCATGAGAAGTATAAAGAGGAGTATGCGGGGCTTCGCAGGGTGAATGAGAGGATGATAAAGAGGAACGGGTTCGGGTGAGGCGTGCCTTGGTGAATTTTCCGAAACGTCAATCGAAATCGCCCACCACCGGTCACAGACCGGTGGCATGCTCGCCCTGCTGGGCTCGGGGTGATTTCTCAGACCCTGATTTTTCCACTAAAACCACCAGTGATACACTGGTGGAAAAATCAGATTTAAATAGAGCTTCTTAGTTTTTTGTATATATGTTAGCACACCTGGATTTATTTGTTGTCATCGGGGTTTTGGTCATCGTATCAGATCTGATTATCACTGGTATAATCGGGTTAATAAGAAAGGAGATCCATGCCAAAAATATATTCCTTCAACTTTTTTTTTTACCATTGGGGATTGTCGGGAAAATCGTGGCATTTTTCTGGAGCAAAATCGATGATAAAGTCGACCGGGGCAATACGGCTGTCGCTTCAAGCATAGCAACTATCGCAGCAGGTCTGCTTATTTCAGTGATCTATGGTTTTTATTTTTTGGATACTTATCATGTGGTCAGTTATGAAATGATTGAGATATTGGTCCGTGTATGCCTTGTCGCGCTTATTGTTGGAATCCCTGCCATGATCATGTTTGTTATCAGCAGATCAAATAAGAAATGATCAGGACAGTATTAATTATGAGCCACATAACGAAGATCGGTCTCATCGTCATCAGGGACCGCTCCATCCTCCTGAACAGGAAGAGGGGATCGAAATTCTTCCTTTTACCTGGGGGGAAACCGGAGAGAGGGGAGACTGAACAAGAATGCCTATGCAGGGAGATCATGGAGGAGCACGGGGTAGGGCTCCTCGGGAACAGGAGATACGGGGAATTCTTTGGGGTCGCCGCGAATGAGAAGGAGACGACGCTCACTGTCATCGCTTATCTCGGAGAGATCGATGGGATGCCAACTCCTGGAGGGGAGATCGAGGAGCAGATATGGTGGAAGAGGGGCGATAAAAAGGACATCCTTTCTCCGCTCCTGCGTGATGCCATCATCCCGAGGCTCATAAAAGAGAGAAGGCTATAGCAGGTGGGAAGAGAGCTAATGATATACAGGCGCTCAATAAAGCGGACACTATCAAACAGCCAAAGAGGATGGCTAGGGACATACTTTTATAAATCATCTTCTCTACCGGTGCATTCCCTATGACCGATGACAGGTTCAAGACGTACGGAGATGTGTTTGATAATTATACCCACAGGAATATCTTCAAGCTGGTCTCCCAGGGTATTTTCGAGGAGCTCGAGAGCCCGATATCGATCGGCAAGGAGGCTAATATCTTCTCTGCGAAGATGAAGGACGGCTCACGGGTGATCGTCAAGATCTACCGCCTTGAGACCTGTGATTTCAACAAGATGTATGATTATATCAGGACAGACCCGCGGTTCCCCAACATCAGGAGCAGCAAGAGGAAGATCATCTTCGAGTGGACGAGGAGGGAGTATACGAATCTCATGAAAGCGCGGGAGATGGGGGTGCGGGTGCCTCAGCCGATCGCGCTCCGGGATAACCTCGTCGTGATGGAACTCATCGGAGATGGGGCTGTCGCGCCGAAGATCAAGGACACGTCCGATGTCGATATCGAGAAGTTCGCGGAGAAGACAGTCGAATACATGAGGATACTCTACCAGAACAACCTTGTCCATGGAGACCTCTCTGAGTACAATATCCTCGCTTACCGGGGGTCGCCGGTCTTCATCGATTTCTCGCAGACCACGACGCTCCGCGATCCGAATGCCAGGGAGTGGCTGGTCCGGGACTGCAAGAATATGGCGAAGTTCTTTTCGAAGCGGGGGTTCGAGATGACCGAGGAAGAGCTGCTCGCGAGGGTGAAGGGGAAGTAGGGGTAGAACCATGTTTGTCAAAACCACGAGTCTTGCTTGTTTAGGAAATGGAGAAGAAATATTTTTAAATCGCCAGACATTCTCATTGGTATGGTTGATCTTTCCGAGGGAATAAACGTCAACTGGTATAATCTTAGTTTAGGGCTTTTTGTATTGGCATCAAGTGTGGCAACAACTCACTATCTAAATAAAAAACCAAATCCAGAAGTTGTGCTTGAAGGATTGGTCGTCCAGAAGAGCCTAACGGATGATCGAAATCTACAGGTTTTGTTGCAATCAGGGATAAATCGTCCACATATAATTAACAATATCATCTTCGAAACGTATTATTCAAAACCGAGTTTATTGGAATATTGTTGTCAGAGCTATATAAAAAATAGGCCATTTATGGGAAGATTCTTTGAGTTAGATAATGCTGTGCAGCAGGGGATGTTCATAACAATCCTCGGAAAAAAAGGAAAGACTGGTTCTTATATCGCAACCTCCTTGGAAGAAATTATTCCGACCAGGTTCAGTATCGGTTATTAATTAGTTGGATTCTATTGATATTCTTCTGTTTTCTGAAATATGGCTGATATGATAAATATCGATATCGTAATTGTTGAACTCTGATTTTCTGATCGGCGGACACCTCAATTTATATATATGTAACTAATTAAGTTACATTTGTAATAAAAATAACTACAATATGCTCCAGGCACTCTTCACTTCAAAAACCCGGATTAAGATACTTAGTCTGCTCCTCTTCAATCAGGATAAGGACTATCACCTGAGGGAGATAGCACGCTTGACCAAGTCTTCACCAAGGCATGCGAGCCTGGAACTTGGAAAATTGGTTCGAATCGGCCTTGTCAAACGGCAGGATAGAGGGACACTCAGTATCTATGGTATCAATAAGGGAAGCATCATCCTGGAAGAATTGAGAAACCTTTTCATGAAGACGGAATATTTTGGGGAATTGGTGAGGAAAACACTTAACGGGAAAGTGAGATACGTTTTCATCTATGGGTCCTTTGCGAAAGGAGAAGAGAATATCGAGAGTGATATCGATCTCTTCGTCATCGGTGGGATTGGAGAGGATGAGATCCTCACTCTCATCTCGAAGCTGGAGAGAACGACTGGAAGGGAAGTCAATTACACGCTCTGGGATGACGCGACATTCAAGGAGCGGATAGGGCACCCTCTCATCCGGTCTATTCTCGCATCAAGGATCATCATGCTGGTCGGAGATGAAGATGGGTTCCGGAGAGATGTGGGAGGCGTTACAAAAAGATGAGGATTATGTGCGTAGATCCCTCCTTCTCGCGAATCGTGACGTGAGGACTGCTGAAAAAGTATTTTCTGGTGAGGATTATGATTGGGCATTCTCTATCTCATATAACTCGATGCTCCAGGCAGGGAGGGCACTCATGTTCTCAAGAGGCTACAGGCCGGCAAGCAAAACATGTGGCAGTCATCGAATTCCTGAGGGCTGAGCTTAGCGGGGAGATCGATGAGAATCTCCTTTTCCAATTCGGTAAGATGAGGAAAAAAAGGCATAATGCTATGTATGAGCAGGCGGAGATCATCAGCCGGAAAGAAGCAGAGACCGCGATAACAGCCGCGAAGAGGTTCCTTTCGGCTGCAGAGAAGCTGGTGGGTGAAGGTTTATGAAAGGGGATGGGTCTATTTTTTGAGAGCTTTTTATCCATTTATCCTGATTATCATTATCCCGGTCGATCATATCCCACCCTCAACCCCCATCCTCCGAAATCTTTAAATAGTGATTTATCTGAAATTCAGAAAGATGGTAGTATTATTAGTCTTAAAATCAGAAATCTTATTTAATTTTAATTTTCTCAGTAATTTTATATGTTTTCCTTACAATCTAATTGAAAATCTAACTTATTATCTGAAATTCAGAACATGAAGAAGTTCCCAAAAATAATCCAGATCGATGGAAGAGGCCAGATAGTCATACCTAAAGACATCCGCAATGATCTCGGCATCGAGGAAGGGACTGGTTTCTGGGTGTATTCTATCACCGATGAAGGGATCCTCCTCAAGAAAGTGGAGGCTGAACCCCTGGATAAGCAGGAGAAGATCCTCGCGGCGCTTGATGAGAAGGCTGACAAGGTAGGTGTGGACAGGAAGAACCTGAAGAAATCAGTCACCAATTACAAAAAAACCAAGGAGGGGAACCTGGAACTGCTATGAGGGCTGGCAAGAGACTCATGATGGCTGTCTTCCTCTTAGCAATGGCGCTCGCATATCCTGTATTGGCGGCTGATCCCAATTCTCCCACCAGGATCGCGACAGATGTCTTTCCTAATGTGGTCAATGTTGAGGAAGAGGCTCTTTTTACAGTCCAATATGAAAATGATCCAAGCACCAATGTTTCATTATATATCTGCAGGGAAGCGACCTGCAGCGATTGTGGAAACCTTCCGGATAAATCCGGTTGCTGGTGTTATAACGAGACTCCAGCAGCCACTGGGATGACTGCCTGTGTCTACACAGCTGATGAGGAAGACGCATACCCAGCTGGATACTTCGTCAAGATGGTCAATGTTACGAGCGCAAGCCATTGGACCTCGGACTTCAACCCTGGAGATGATTCAGCGTCATTTGATATCAATCTGAGGCCAGTCCCATTTAATGTCTATATCAGTTCATCAAACCCGAGGCTGCCCGAAGGCCCGACCAACCTGTCTATGCTCTATTGCAATTACACATATTCTGACCCTGAAGACGATACGCAGAGGACGGAACTGACCAGGTTCAGGTGGATGATCCAGGATAATGGTGCTGGAGCTTTCCAGACAGTCACAGGAGCGGTGTCCAATACTCTCGCAAACCATCATTTCCAAAAAAGTGATGTAGTCAAGTGCACTGTCAATGTGACCGATACCCATTACCTGTCATCGTATCCGGGCGTGAACTCGACCATAATCACCATCAACAACAGCGGCCCGACGTTCCTCTCGACACCAGGCGTCACCAATAACCTCGATAACGCCACCCTAGGATGGACTGCTTCATTCACTGACACAGACGGAGACGCAGTCAACGTGAGCCTTGTCAGATGGTACAGGAACAATGTCCCCATGCCTGCTTATGACAACCTTAATGTGACATCAGACGCGACATCGATCGGCGAGGCATGGAAGGCAGAACTGCACCTCTCCGATGTCCTCGGGGCTGAAGGAGAATCGATGAACTCATCATCTGTCACCATCCAGAGCTCTGGGCCTCTCATCGTCTCAGTCAATACCACCTCGGATTTCGAGAACGCGACCATCGTGGGCCATAACGTGACCTTCTCGGTGGACTGGAACCATACCCAGGCTGGAGAGACAGCGGCCGCGTTTTTCTGCAACGCGACAGGCGCGACTGAAACCGGATGCCCGGCCGGAGCCAGGGCTTACTGCCAGACCACACAGACCACAGCTGACCCTGCGATATGCAGGTATACTGTCCTCCCGAGCGACCCGATCCTCAACACCTATTATGTCGTGGTGTGCGATTCCTATGATGCCTGCTCACCTGAACGGAGCGGGACATTCGCGCGCTATAATGACAGCATGATGCCCAATATCACCGCCTCTTTCCTCAGGACCAATATCTCAGGGAGGAGAAATATAACGTTCTTTTTCAATATCACCGACAACTACAACCTTTCCCTTTCCACACTCACCCTGAATATCACGAACACATCGAACCAGACCATACACATGCCAACAAGTTCCCGTTATTTCGCGAGGACCTGGGATATCGGGAAGAACCTGACCTGTTCTGGGACAGCCACAAATCTCTCCTGTTCGCTTAACCGGTTGCTCGCCCAGGGGACCTATACCATCACGCTCCTTATCAATGATTCAAACGGCAACCAGTTCGAAGACTCAACAATATTCATCGTCGACACTGTGGTCCCTGATATCCAGAATGTGGCGAACGGTTATATCGATGACCTTGATGATGTCATCATGAGCGATTTCGCCATTACTGGCAACCTCTATGTGAACTGGACCAATATCACCGGATCCCTTTCAGGGATCGACCGCTATGAATACGCGATCGGGACGAACGAGAATTATAACCAGTCCGGATGGAACTCGACACGGGGCTGGACCGACGTGGGTGTCCATACTGAGGCGAATTACTCCAGTTCGCTCTCTCCTGGGACAAGCTATTTCTTCCATGTCCGCGCCATCAATCGCGGAGGAGCGATCTCCAATGTCTCCACCTCTTCAGGCGTCGTCTATGAGGATATAACCCCTCCAGTGTGCCACATGGTCTATGACTATGGGCCCCACCACCCCAACTGGACCAATTCCCTGACGGCGCTTGATGCCTGGTGGAATTTCACCGACGCAGAGACCAACATCCCGGCGTACGAGGTGGCTATCGGAAACGCCACTCCTACAGGTAATGGAAACCCGCCGGGAATCGGATTCGAGAATGTATTCCCGAGGACATCCATGTCCAACTGGAATTTCTCTGATTCGGATCTCACGCTCCACGCGAACCAGACCTATTATTTCAGCGTGCGGGCGAAAAATGCAGACAACGCCTGGTCATCATGGTGCTACAGCGACGGCGTGACCGTTGATAACCATGACCCGTACAATGCGAGCATCAGCTACCCGGAAAGCTTCGTCGCCTATACCAATATCACCATCTACATGAGGTCAGGCACAGATGATATGAGCGGGATAGATGACAATACCGGTGTGAGGCTCCTTGTCGCGAAAGCCCCTATCAACCAGGTCGATTTCACCTGTCCGGAGTTCTCGTCTTTCTATCATTCGACACTCAATCCTCCCTATAATCCTCTGGGAGTCCTTTTCAATACCACTCCTGGCTATTGCTATAAATTCAGGCTCCAGGTGCAGGACAGGGCGGGCAACGAGATCACTGTCCATTCGAACCAGGAACTCATGGACGACAAGACCGTAGTGACTGATATCACCGCTCCGCTGACCTTCCAGGTATTCGATTCAGGACACAAGACCTACGACGGGACAAGGCTTTCAGCCAACTGGACCTTCTCAAGCGACCAAGAGACAGGGATCGACCATTATTCCTATGCCATCTTCGCGAAGAGCAAGGTGGACGGGACGCATATACTCGCATTCGATTGGGTCAATGTAACATTCTCGACCAGAAGCGTCATCAGGACAGGACTTAATCTCTCTGATGAGACTCAGTATTTCATCTATGTGAGGGCAGTCAACAGGGTGGGGCTCGAGACAGAGGCAGTATCGAACGGCATACTCTATCAGGACAACACACCTCCGGGGCCTCTCAATCTGACAAGGCTCGAGAACGGAAGCACTGCTTTCGGCTATCGCATGGACAGATATCCCAATAGCAACACCACCCTCTTCATCCAGGGTTTCGACACCGACCTCGCCCGCTGCATCTTCACTCCCACAGATACCGGTTACTATGAGGCAGCAGACAACAGCACCAGGTGTGCAGTCGCGGGCGCAGGCATACCCAAGAACATAACCTGTAACATACCTGTCGCTACCGAAGGCCATAAGCTGTATTATGTCTATTGCAGGGATGTGAACGGCAACAACCAATATAATGAACAGAGCCCATCGATCCCTCTTGAGGCAGCATGGGTCAATGATTGGTCAGGCCCTACCCTCACCATCAGTTCTCCTCTCATTAACAGCATAGTCGGGGGACTGGTCGATATCGATGTCGACCCTACAGACAGCGGCATCGGAGTTATCAGCATGGTATGGTACCAGGTGTTCAATCTCACCGGAAGCGAAATCGTGAACGGGACCCTCAGCCCTCCTTCATACCAGGAAGACTGGGATGCATTCGTCGGTGATCATGAAGGGACGTTCACCCTCATCGTTCATGGGAATGATACGCTTGGAAATTACGCAAATACCTCGGTCAATTTCACCATCAACAGGGGGATGCCGCTCGTCTCCATCTATAATGATCTTTTTGTAAACAGCACCATCACTATCAGGGTGCTCGCGCAATCGTTCACCAACATGTCTTATACTATCTTTAACCAGACCAACCATACTATGCATCACAACGGATCGAACAGCACATCCATGAGGAATTACTTCTCCCTCCTGAACACGATCGATATCTCTGACCCTGACGCATGGCCGGACGGTATATACAGGATATACTCGCAGGCGATAGATAACAACTCCAATACGACCAACGCCACCGTCTATTTCACCATCGACAGGATCCCTCCAGCAATATTCGGACTTACCAACACCTATCCTCTCGTCCTCCACACAGGAGACCACATCAACCTATCGGCGTCGTTCTTTGACAGCATCCCGCTCTCCTCGGCGGTGATATGGCTCAATGACTCCACAGGATACACGAATTATTCATGGATAAACGGTTCACAGCTCAACAATCTCACCTACGACAACGGGACATTCACCCTCCAGAATTATCAGGTACCCCAGCTGAGCAACAATAAGACCTTCACCTGGTATGCTGAGATGAAGGATGCGGTCGGGAACAGGAATATATCAGAGGTCCGGAATTTTTCCATCCTCAATTCCGCACCGGTCTTCGGCGGTTCAGACATCTTCATCGATATGTATGAAGATCAGGTACATACAGAGATCATCCTCTTTGAGGATCAAGACGGTGACGCCCTCACCATCACCGGCACCAATGGCACTTCTGTCAAAATAGTCAGGATCAATTCGACATCGCTCACCATCACCCTTAATTCGACCCCTGACTGGTATGGTTCAGATACCATAACACTGAACGCGAGCGATCCCTCCGGGGCATGGAACCTGACAAGCTTCATCGTCAATGTCTCCAACGTGAATGACGCGCCAAGGCTGAACAGCTCTGCGCTCATCCCTAATGCCACTTTCCCGGAGGACAGCTCCTATACGGGGATAAATGTCTCTGACCATGTCTATGACATCGATTCCTCATCTTTGGCATTCGGATGGGAAGCGCCGAACGCTCCGGGAAATCTCACCATCATATTCCACCCGGGAGGGAGGGCGAATATCACGGTTAGAGACCATTATTCCGGCCTTTTCAGGATCAATTTCACGGTGACTGACGGCCAGTACACCACCAAAGGCAACCAGATTTTCATCAATGTGACTCCGGTGAACGATCCTCCGGTCTTCGGAACGATCATGCCTGTCAGCGTGAACGAGTCGAACAATGCGACCATCGTCATGGATGCCGCTGACCCCGATTCCGCATGGCTCAATTACACCGTCAATGATACACGGTTCGTGAAACAAGAGGATAATGTGACCTTCATCTGGGAGACCGACCTCTCTGACGCCGGGACGTACGGATTCAATGTGACAGTCATCGATGAGGCCGGGCTGAATGACAGCGCGGTCTTCACTGTCATAGTGTTGGACGCAGCTGATATGGATGGGGACGGCATCCCTGATTTCAAGGACAGTGATAATGACGGTGACGGTGTCCCTGACCTCTTGGACAGCGTCTTCGGTAATGGGAGCTCGATCTCATCGAATATTCCTCATCTGCAGGTATGGGTCAATATGTCATCTAACCTGAGCAGGGCATATAATGGGACTCTCGATGTCCTCATCCATAATTTCACGACCATGAATATCACCGGGCTATTCGTTGCGCTTGAGCACGATTTCGATTCAGGTCCGCTTGACCTTTCCCTTTTAGATGTCCATCTTGAGAATCTCTCTATTCAGTACGGGATGGTACTTTCCGGAGGGGCTTTGTATACTGATCCAAAAGACATCTATCTCCACCCAATCAATTATACTTTGGATACAGTTTGTGTGAAAGATAATTCGAGCGCTGGCATCAATGTCACAGACATCTCATCTTTATGCAATGCCTCAGATGAGCAGCTTGTCGTGTGCGACGGAGAGGACTATGGCGGATACACCTGCAATCTCACTGTCCTTGCGGGCGCGAGCGCATGGAAGGTCACGGGTCTTGAGCATTCCGTCCTCCTCCAGATGGAGGGCTGCACAGACAGGGATGGGGATGGCTATGGGGTCGGAACGCTCTGTTCAGGGACAGATTTCAATGACAGCAACGCGGGGCTCCATCCTGGGACGTCCTGTTACCTTGATGCCTGCCATACCGGGTCCGTCTACAATTCCGCGGGCGTCTGCAGCGGAGGGACAAATACCTGCGGAGGATCATCCGGGGGAGGGGGCGGCGGCTCTTCATCAGGTTTCATCCGATTGCCAGAAGAGGAGACGGGATGCGAGGAGAGATGGGTCTGCACGCCTTGGAGCGAATGTGATATCAGCGGAGCGAAGACGAGATTGTGCAACGAGGCGAACCGGTGCAACACCACCCTGCAAAAACCATTGGTCTACCAGGCATGCGCTGACTGGGAGCTTGTTGCCCCTGTTGAGAACTGCACTGATGGAATCATCAACCAAGGTGAGACAGGCATAGATTGCGGTGGTTCCTGCGAAGCGTGCCCGACCTGCAACGACGGCATGCAGAACCAGGGAGAGACAGGGACAGATTGCGGAGGGCCATGCGGGACTTGCGATAAACCTGAAGTCCAGGCTCCGTCCACCATCACCATCATCAAAGACAATTACACGAAGTTCGTCATCCCTGGAGCAGGAGTCATCCTCGTATTAGGCATACTCGCCGCAGCGTTTTATTGGAAAGCGCAGGACATGAAGTCGCGGGAAGAGGCGGAGTTCTGGGTCAAGGAAGAGGCCGGAAACATACTGTACTACAAGAGGTTCGATCAGAAGATCTTCAATAAGCTGGTCCAGCTCAGGGTGTATGTAAGGAGGCAGATGCTTGGTGGAAAAACGAAAGAAGAGATCAGGAAGGAACTCCTTATGCTCGGTTGGAAGGAAGCGATGATCGAAGAGAGTTTCCTCCTCTCAAAATATGTTTCCCTCGAGCTCTATGTCCGCCACAGGCTCATCAAAGGGGTATCGAGGGAAGAGATCAAGCTTGAGCTCTTGCGGGCAGGATGGCCGGATAAGGAAGTGGATGGCATCTTCAGCCTCAACACCCTTGTCCAGGTAGAACTCTATATCAGGAAACGCCTCAGGAAAGGGGAGAAGGAAGAGGAGGTAAAAAAGCACCTCCTCAAAGCAGGATGGAGCCCAAAGATCGTGGAGATACTTTTCGGGCTCAATTATCTGCTTGATCTTGAGATGTATATCAACCAGCAGATCTCTGAAGGCCAGAGCGAGAAAGGGATACGCACCATGCTCATCAATGCGGGGTGGCCTCACGAGACAGTAGATGAGGCTATCACCTTCTGCAAGCTGACGAGATAATTGTGATATTGTTTTGAGATATTTGTGGGATAATTGTGAGCTATTTGTGAGCTTTTTGTGAGCTAATAGAGCTAGCTGGGAGATAATTGGGGGCTTGTTGGGAGGTTACGGGTGGGAGATTATTCTGGGGTATCCTTATTCGCTTCCGATTCTCGTTGATGGACGAAAATGGGCGGTTCGCGCAAAATGTTTCTATGCAAGGCTCAGCGAAAAAAGCTCCTCATTTATTTTCTCAGAGGAAATCGATCGTATCATGAAGTCATCATCCTTGGTGAAAAATTATATCTTTCTTAGCTCTTTATGTTCAGGAATATCAATCATAAGCGTCGTGGTACTTCTTGCACACTTTTTTAGGAGCAGAGAATCCCTTTCGGTGTCGGGCAGTGGTGCGCATCGAGGGTGTAATAACTAGATTATTTTATTCTCTTAAACAGATGAAGCAAAGCTCGACACTTGGTTAAGGTTAGGTCTCTGTCAAGTATGGACTTCAGATTCTGAACTGATAAACGCGAGCAGGTACGTCCAGTATCAAGGTATTGTGTGAATCTAAGAACCTTATATTGATCGAGGCAACACGTGAAAAAGTCCTTCCCAGTAGAAATGCTTCTCCATTTTGGGGATATGGTCATCTTCAAGATCAAAAACCAATAACTGCTTTCCATCTCTTGGTTACGGGGCCGGCAAATGCCTTTTTTTCCAGGTGATTGAAAAAGAATCCATCCCTTGCGGAATCCATTGGTTCTGTTTACTCAGCGTTCGTCTCGGAGGAACGCCCTGTGCTTTAGCGCAGAGATGAACTCCAGAGTGCGAACGCTGAGTTCCGAAGGCGCGACCCGAGGCGAAGCCGAGCAACGCCGTGGGCTTTAGCCCACGGATGGTCGCGCCTGAGTTTACATGATACTTGACCTCAGGCGGTTGCCAAACTGGAGGTCGCTATGTCTCTGAAGAGCTCTGTCGTCAAAGGTATCTTTAGGAGTAGAGATAAATACAAAAAAGAAAAAAAATATGCTGTCAAATATGTTTAGTAGTTTACTGGTGTCATATTCCCAAATAAATAATTGCTCCCTGCATACACATACTTAGTTTGGTTGAGCATATTGTATCCAGTCTTTGTGATCTGAACAAAATGGTTTCCAACACTCAGCCTTGCAACCGTCAAGGGAGTCAATCCTTTATATGATCCATCCACATAGATATTTGCGCTTGATGGACTTGATGTCACGCTCAGGGTTCCAGTCTCCGGTGTCAGATTCGCAGATAAATAATTGCTCCCTGCATACACATACTTTGTGGTGTTGTGAAGATCATATCCTGTCTTTGAAACCTGGACTAAATGGTTACCAACACTCAAACCTGCAACCGTTATCGGTGTCAACCCTTTATATGTTCCATCAACATAGGTATTTGCGCTTGAAGGGTTGGATGTCACGCTCAGTGTCCCTGTCTGGGCAGGTGTCAAATTTGCATGCAAAGAATTACTACCCGCATAAACGCTTTTTGTGTTCGAGAATGTGTTATATCCAGTCTTTGTGATCTGGACCGGGTGATTTCCTACGCTCAACCCTGTGACGGTCAACGGCGTCAATCCTTTGTATGATCCATCAACATAGATATTCGCGCTTGTCGGGCTTGATGTCACGCTCAGT
>Ga0209575_10000930_pt1 | contig 13845 bp, 6 predicted proteins | sample Medcelwee11metaG_FD_187172 | JGI IMG/M metagenome (GOLD analysis project Ga0209575, IMG submission 187172) | Freshwater pond sediment microbial communities from the University of Edinburgh, under environmental carbon perturbations - Medium... | ecosystem: Environmental > Aquatic > Freshwater >...
CATGGCTTGTTGCCTATGCGCTTGTCAATCGCTGTGTAGTTGTCACGCTTGAGAGCGCCAACCCGGCCACGAAGAAAAAAATACCGATACCGATTATCTGTGAGGCATTTGAAGTGCCATGGACAAACACCTTCGAGATGCTACGCCATGCCAGAATACAGCTTGGATGATCTCTCACATTCCAGAGTGATGATAGAGTATTCAGCAGGAGTCTAAGCCTTCAGAACCTCATGGATCGTCGAGGCATCCCGGAAGTTAACGCCGAGGGCCTCGAAATGCGCTTTGCCGCAATCGACTTTTTTGTTGCAATTGTGCCGACGCTGCCGGCACTTTTTTAGATGGAGCTGAAACAGAGAAAGGATGCAGGTGCTCGAATTGTCGGGGATTGCCGTATAGATGGATTGCTGACCGATACTGTTGAGACGAACCAGATTGATTTGTTTTCATGATGAATATCGATGCTGACGCACTTCAGAGTCCCTTGTCTCGCGCCGATCTTGCCCGGCTTGCAAGCGTAAGCGATACCATGATCTCGTCTCTTGATGCCGAGTCCGATTTCAGGAGGAAGCTTGAGAAATGGCCTTACCTCGCCTGCCTATTGATGTTTTCGAAGACGTTATGCATCAGCTTCTGCGCAATGAACGTCTTGATGGCTTCGTCGTTCAGTCATCTGTCGGACGGCAAGTCTCCCTGTAAGTGCCTCCCATCTCGATCTCTCCCTTCTGCCTGCAGCAAGAGATAATCGGGCATGTTTCATTGCAATCCTGAAGCGGTTAGCTGTATATTACTCTTTATTTTATCCATTTAGCGCCAGCTTTGATAAGTGAACGTAATCATCACCTGAGATGTATGCCTGTGATCTGAAACAGAGGCTGAACCGGGTTCAGTCCACAGAATAAGATCTGTTTTTTTAATGTCAACCAGATCACCTTGAAACCATTTCAGTTTTGATGCGGCTTCTGAGGTGGATGAAACGAATTGACAACATCTTTTTTAAGCCTGTATGAGAAAATACGAGGAGCTTCAAAGGAAGCTCAGGGAGATTTTCCAGATTGACCGGCCTGAGCTTGATTTCGGCATTTACCGGATTCTCAATGCGAGAGCTGCTGAAATCAGCGACTATCTCGACAACCGCCTCAAGGCGAAGGTTCAGGCAAGTCTTGCAGTATCGGGTAATGCTTCTGTTGACGGATTGCGGCTCGAACTCAGGGAAAAAGAGGCTCAGTACCGTTCCGATGGCATCGATCCCGACAGTGTGCCGAAAATTGTTGAGCTGCGGCAGAAGATCGCCGAATATGGTACGGGCGCTATCGAGCATGAAAATGCTGTATTCACGCACCTGCTGACTTTTTTCTCGCGCTATTACGACAAGGGAGACTTCATCAGTCGGCGGCGTTATAAAGGCGACACCTACGCCATTCCCTATTCCGGCGAAGAGGTTGTACTGCATTGGGCCAACAAGGATCAGTACTACACCAAGAGTGGCGAGTACTTCTCCAACTACGTGTTCAAACTCAGTGACGGGCGCACCGTCAGGTTCCGTCTCGTCACGGCGGATATGGCAAAGGATAACCGCAAGGACAACGACAAGGAGCGCCGGTTTGTGCTGGTCGAACCGCAGACCCGCACCATAACTGATGACGAGGGAGCGGAACACGAAGAGACGCTCGTGCCGGTCGAAGAGGTGAACGGTGAGCTGGAGCTGTACTTCGATTACAAGTCGATGCCGAAAGGCACCAGGCAGGCCGATCTTGTGGCAGAGGCCGTTCGGGTGATTCTCGATCATCCGGTTGTCGCAAACCGTTGGAGTGAGCTTGCTGACCGGATGGCAACGGAAAAGAACCCGTTGCGCTCCCTGCTTGAAAAGTGCCTGACGAGTTATACCGAAAAGAACCTCGCCGATTACTTCATCCATAAAGACCTCGGCGGATTTCTCCGTCATGAACTTGACTTCTACATCAAGAACGAGGTGATGAACCTCGATGATGTGGCGCGGGCGGACTCCTTTGCGGCTGTTGAAAAGAACCTCCGCATGATCCAGACCCTGCGGGCCATTGCGCTTGACCTCATCACCTTCCTTTCGCAGCTCGAAGAGTTCCAGAAAAAGCTCTGGCTTAAAAAGAAGTTTGTCGTTTCAGCCCACTACAGCATCACCCTCGACCGGATTCCGGAGAGTCTCTATCCTGCCATTGCTGCAAATGAAAAGCAGTGGGAACAGTGGAAGGAGCTTGGCATGATCGTGGATAGCGGCAAAAAAGCCGATCTTTTCGGCCAGATCGAACCCGGATCAGTCGAGTATCTCAGAGAGTACCGGTACCTCATGGTCGATACGTCGCTGTTCGATGCAGGATTCCGGCAGGCGTTGCTGCAATCGGTTGAGGATCTCGATGAATCCACCGACGGCCTTTTGATTCAGGGCGACAATTTTCAGGCGCTGAACCTGTTGCAGGAACGCTACCGGGAGCAGGTAAAATGCGTGTATATCGATCCGCCGTATAATACCGATGCGGGGCCAATCAGTTATAAAAATGGCTATCGAAGCTCATCTTGGGCAACATTGATGGATGGACGAATCAAGGAAGGCAGAAAACTTCTATGCGCGGATGGTGTTTTGGTGGCAACGATTGACGACTATCAGTATCGCGAGTTGAGTTTCATTATTGAAGAGAATTTCGGCACAGAGAACATTGCCGGAACTGTCGTTATTAGAATGAACCCATCTGGAAGACCGCTTCCCCAAGGGTTTGCTCAATCACACGAGTATGCGATCTTTGCAAAGGCCACGGCTCAATCCGCGATTGCGAGCTTGCCGCGTAGTGATAAGCAAAATGCGCGATATAAGCATAGTGATGAAGAAGGCAAGATGTATATGTGGGAGCTTTTCCGTAAGCGAGGATCAAACTCTGAACAGAAAGATCGCCCGTCTTTGTATTACCCGATTTACGTTGCAGATGAAAAGATGCGAGTTCCTGCTATGGAATATGACAATGAGAAAAAAGTTTGGCTTATTCGCGAAAACCCCAAGGAACATGAAATTTCCGTCTATCCAATTGACGAGAAAGGGGTTCATCGGACATGGCGCGGACAACCTGACGCATTGCGGAGAAGCCCGGCCGATTACAAATACAAAATCGAAAATGGAGTCGTTACAATCTACTACAAGTTTCGTCCCGATTCGGAAGGGGTGCTACCTCTTACAAATTGGATTGATGCGAAATATTCAGCAACCGAGCATGGAACTGGTTATTTGAAGAAATTATTCTCCGGATATAACGTTTTCTCTTATCCTAAATCTATTTATGCAGTTGAGGATTGTTTGAAAGTTTCTGGTGCTGTTGAGGAGGCGTTAGTATTGGATTATTTCGCAGGTTCCGGTACTACCGGCCATGCGGTCATCAATCTCAATCGTGACGATCAGGGTAAACGAAAATATATCCTTGTCGAGCAGGGCAATTATTTCGATACCGTTCTGAAACCTCGCATTCAGAAGGTGGTGTATTCCGCGGATTGGAAGGATGGTAAGGCTGTAGCACCAGAAACGGGCATTTCACATGCGTTCAAGGTGCTCAGGATCGAGAGCTACGAGGATACCCTGAACAATCTCGAACTTCGCCGTACCGCCGGGCAGGATCGCCAACTTTCAGCCCTGCCTGAAAGCGTTCGCGACGAGTACCTCATGAGCTACATGCTCGACATCGAGAGCCGCGGGTCGCTGCTTTCGGTCGAACAGTTCCGGAAGCCTTTCGATTGCTGTCTCAAAGTTGCCGTCGATTCAGCCGGAGCCTATGAAGAACGCCCGGTAGATATGGTAGAAACCTTCAACTACCTCATCGGGTTGCGCGTCCGGAAGGTCGATATGCATCTCTCCGAAGGGTATGTGCTGGTGAGCGGCACGCTGCCGAGCGGCGAAAAAACTCTCATCATCTGGCGCGATGCCGATCGCATCGGCTACGAAGCGCTCGATCACCTCTGCGAAACGCTTGGCGTCAAGCCCGGAGAGACGGAGTTCGAGGTAGTCTATATTAACGCCGACCACAATATTCCATCAACATTTACCGCCACGGAAGCCGAAGGCGGTGTCACCAGAACCCTGAAAATCCGCCCGATCGAACCAGAATTCCTCGAGCGCATGTTTTCGGTGGAGAGCGTATAAATGGGACTTTTCGGTATTCAATCGTGGAGGCGCCTATGAATGAAAAGGATCAGAACCTTTCGGCAAGCATGGAGGTGTTGCTTGGTTCGTTACGTCATTTGATTGCTGATGCCCGCCAAAATGCGCTGCGTGCGGTTGATCGGGTGCAGGTTCAAACCTGCTGGGAGATTGGCCGGCATATCGTGGAGTTTGAGCAGGACGGCCAGGCTCGTGCTGCTTATGGTAAAAAGCTGCTGCCTCGTTTAGCGGAATCGTTGACCCGTGAGTTTGGCAAGGGGTTCGATGCCTCCAACCTGCGCTATATGCGGTTGTTTTACAAGGCATTTCCAATGTGTGACGCACTGCGTCACGAATTGAGCTGGACGCATTACCGGACGCTGTTGCGAGTCAGCAGCACGGAAGCCAGAACATGGTACATGAATGAGGCGGCTTCGCATAACTGGAATGTTCGCGTGCTGGATCGGCAGATTGGCACACTGTACTATGAACGGTTGTTGCTCAGTGGTGATAAAGCCGGTGTTCAGTCTGAAGCTGATGCCGGGATCGCGGCGTTTCCACTGAGTCCCCGTGAATTTGTGCGCGATCCCGTTATGCTGGAGTTTCTGGGACTGTCCGGTACAGGGCAATTGCTGGAGAGTGAACTGGAAAAGGGATTGATGGACAAACTGCAATCCTTTTTGCTGGAACTTGGCAAGGGTTTTGCCTTCGTGGCTCGTCAGCAGAGGATAAGCACTGAAAGCAAAGACTTTTATATCGATCTGGTGTTTTACAATTATCTGCTGAAATGCTTTGTTTTATTTGACCTGAAAACCGGAGAACTGACGCATCAGGATATTGGACAAATGGACATGTACGTGCGGATGTACGACGATCTGAAACGGGGTGAGGACGATAATCCCACCGTTGGCATCGTGTTATGTTCAAATAAAGATGCTTCGGTAGTCCGCTACTCGGTACTGAATGGCAGCGAACAGTTATTTGCCAGTCGGTACAAGTTGGTGCTGCCTTCAGAAGAGGAGTTGCGCAGGGAACTGGATCGGGAACGATCGGTATTGCAGGAACAGATAGAGCATTACCGGGGAGAGGTGCATGAGTAAAACGGCAAAACGCAGTTTCCATGAGGAACTGGTACTGAACCGCTGGATGCTCTCTTTTTTCAAAGGAGGTAGTCTGCATGTTCTCAAGGAACGGCTTGGCGAGGATCGGCATGAAGGCATCGAAGAGGACGGCCAGACCGGTTTTTTCCATCAGTTGCAGCAGAACCTGTTCAATGCCGCCCGTATCGATGTGCAGACGCTTCGCCGGTACGACCTGAATATTGCCGGCCACTGGACGGCAATTACCGAACATCGCAACAAGCTGGAAGGGGCAGTGCTCAACATGAAGTACTTCCAGTACCTCTCATTGCTGTTCACCGAAATCTACCTCGAATGGTACTTCAACCGCCGCAAATTGTTGTTCGACGACCTGAACGATGAACTCGACACCTGGAATTCGCAACAGAGTGCCGATTTCCGGTTTCAGCCGTTTCGCGAAGAGGATCTGAACAAACTGGCGTTCTGGAACGCGACCGGGAGCGGCAAAACGCTTTTGCTGCATGTCAATATTCGCCAGTATCTGCACTATTTCCAGAATGGTAATGCGAACCGTTTTCCCGACAAGATCATTCTTCTGACGCCCAACGAAGGCCTGTCAAGGCAGCATCTTTCGGAGCTGCCGCTTTCCGGGTTCGGCTTCTGCCGCATGTTCGACAAGAACCGTTCCGATGTGGTGAGGGGTACGGTTGAGATTATCGACATCAACAAGCTCGGCGAGGAGATGGGCGACAAGAAGGTCGCGGTTGAAGCGTTCGAGGGGAACAACCTGGTGCTGGTGGATGAAGGTCATCGGGGAACGGGCTCGGTAGCCGGTGCATGGATGAGTCGTCGCGAAGCTCTCGTGCAGGGCGGTTTCTCCTTCGAGTATTCCGCCACGTTCGGCCAGGCTGTCGCCAAAGGGCTGACGGTACAGAAGGCCGAAGAAGAGGCCATGAAGCAGAAGTGTAAACTGCTTTTCGAGACCACGAACCTGAAAAAAATCGAGCCTTCTCAGCGCGAGCAAATCCTGCTTGCCGGCGAGGAAAAACGGCGTGCGCGAACCATGGCGACAAGAGAAATTTATGCCAAGTGCGTTCTGTTTGATTACTCGTACAAATTTTTCTACGACGACGGCTACGGCAAGGAGTCGCTGATCCTGAACCTGAAGGATGATGATTATGCAGACCCCTCTGTTGCCCGTCAGTATTTCACAGCCTGTCTTCTCAGTTTTTACCAGCAGCAGTTCCTGTGGCATACCCACCGCGAGCGCCTCGCCGAGTACAATATTGAGAAACCGCTCTGGGTTTTTGTCGGCAATACCGTTTCCGGCGAAGATTCGGATATTCTCGATGTATTGAAATTTCTTGCAGGTTTTCTGAACGATGATGCGATTGCAAAAGAGTGGATCGTTGAGTTGATTGCCAATTCCGCCCGATTGCTCGATGCGAAAGGGCGCAACATCTTTCAGGACCGGTTTACACCGCTGATGAGTTTCAGTGCAGAAGAGGTCTATGCCGGTATTCTCAGGCTGTTGTTCAATACCACGTCCCGCCAGCGGTTGAAGGTGGTCAACCTGAAAAACAGCAAAGGCGAACTCTTGCTTCGTGTCGGGGATGCCGAACCGTTCGGTCTGATCAATATCGGAGATGATTCGGGACTGTTCAAAATAGCCAAAACACAGAAGGCTTTCGATGTCGAAGATGACGATTTCGGAGGATCGAAATTCGGTACGCTCAACGACAGGAACAGCCGCCTGCATGTGTTGATCGGATCACGAAAATTCACCGAAGGATGGAGCAGCTGGCGGGTCTCGACGATGGGGCTGCTCAACATGGGTAAAGGCGAAGGATCGCAGATCATCCAGCTTTTCGGTCGAGGCGTCAGGCTCAAGGGTAAAGATCATTCACTGAAGCGCAGCACAGCGGGCCAGCGCCCGAAAGGTATCCATCTCGAACGACTCGAAACGCTGAATATCTTCGGTGTCAATGCCCGTTACATGGCGGATTTTAAAAAATATCTGCAAGATGAGGGGGTTACGTTATCTGATGAAATCATCGAGTTGAACTTCCAGACCCGCCAGAACCTGCCGGATCGTAAGCTCAAGACGCTTGCTCTCAAGGATGGGTACAAGGATAACCAGCAGATCGGCTTCAAGCGCACTCATTTTCCAGTGCTCTATGATGTTCCTCCGGAGTTCGAGGGCAAGATTCGGAAAGCCCATATTGAACTCGATCTTTATCCACGGCTTGAAGCGCTTTCGACCCGTTCATCTCAATCAAAAGAAGAGACAGATGCCGGAAAATATGAAGGGAAGCTCCCGGCAGAAACCATGCTCTTTTTCGATTTTGATCGGATATATCTTGCCATTCAGGATTATAAACAACGCAATGGATGGAGCAATCTGCGGCTTGACAGAGCCAGACTGCTCGATTTCTGCCGTACCCGGAATGACTGGTACACGCTCTCCATACCGCCAGCCGAGCTGACGATTCGCACCATTCCGGATATCCGCAAGCATGAGGATATTCTCATTCAGCTCCTCGAAGACTATACCGAGCGCTTCTATAAATCGCTCAAGTCTGCCTATGAAGAGCAGTTCTATGATGTTGTAAGCCTCGGAGACGACGATAACTCCTTTATCAGAGTCTATCATTTCGAGATCGAAGGTACTGATGAAGGCGAGGAATACGCCCGGAAAATCAGGGAGCTTCAGGAGATTGTTAAAGCCGGCAAGATAGGTGAAGCAAGTCATTGGAATGCCGGGCAGATGGTCGCGATCTGCTTCGACAGGCATCTCTTTTATCCGTTGTTCTGGATGGAGGGTAAAGTCCCGCTGAAAATGCGCCCTCTCGCATTCGACGCTCCGAGTGAAGTGCGATTCGTGCGTGACCTCGAAGCATTCTATACATCCGAAGCCGGGTACAAGGTTTTGGGCAACCATAGCTTGTATCTTTTGCGCAATGCGGACACCAAATCCAGAGGACTTGGCTTTGCCCTCGCCGGAAACTTCTATCCTGATTTTCTGCTCTGGATCGTTGATGAAGAAACGGGCAGGCAATGGCTGAACTTCATCGATCCGAAAGGCATCCGCAATCTCAGCCTCAATCACCCCAAATTCGGCTTGTACAAAGAGATCAAAACCATAGAGCAGAAACTCGCCGATCCCGATCTTGTTCTGAATGCGTTTATTCTGTCTGAAACAGGATTTGAGGAACTGCTGAATATTGATTGCACTCAGGCCGATCTTGAGGCAAGGAACATTCTGTTTATGAATGATGGGTGGGAGAGGTATTTCGTGAAAATGCTGAGTCTGGTTGAGTGAAGTTTATAGGCTTTGCTTTGTGGATACATGTTATACGGAATTAATCACTATGCATCAGAAAGGTGTTATATTTGTGATATATCAGTGAGAATGTGTTTTCATCAGTATTCTGACTTTTGATAATCAAAACATAAAAAGGTTATCCCATTATGCCCATCATTCACCTATCCGATACCGATACGAAGGCTTTTGACGAAAATCACCTTATTCAGCAGGTGGCAAAGGAAAAGTTTGAAAAGCTTGTACAAGGGTTCATAAAATCGCTTTCTGATAAGGCAAATGATGAGAATTGCAGGTCTCATTCATTTCGCACAGAGACTTCACGAGTTCATAATACAATTCTGATCAATGGTAAGCGTGGTATGGGAAAGACCTCGTTTATTCTGAGCATCCTTGACCAAAAAAATCAAAAAGCATCTTGGCTTGACGAAGTCTGCAATTTGCGTATCATTGATCCGACCATGATTGAATCAAAAGAGCATATTTTTCTGAACATCATTGTCCGGATTAAAAAGAAGGTCGAAGAGTATCGGAATAGTAATTGTTACAAAAGCGACAATTGTTTTCAAGAATGGGAAGATTCACTCAAAAAGCTGGCTGGTGGTCTCTGTGTTCTCGATGGTGTTGGTAGTGACCCTCTGAAAAATGACCTTTGGGATTCCCCTGAACTGATTCTTGAGAAGGGATTGGTCAATTCAAAACAAGGGTCGGAACTCGAGCAGAACTTCCACTTATTTCTTGATGCGAGCTTGGTATTGCTTGAAAAAAAAGTGTTTTTACTTGTGCTTGATGATATTGACACCTCCCTTAAGGAAGGCAAGGCTATTCTTGAAATATTGCGCAAGTATCTTACCTCAAGAAAGTTGATCATCGTCATGCTGGGCGATATCGATCTTTATGCCACTATTGTGCGGCAACTTCAGTGGGAAAAGATGGATCCAAACGAGGCGCTTCTCAAGTATGAAAAAGATGGTTCAGAAATAAAAGGATTTTATCGTTCACAGATCGAGCATCTTGAGGAACAATACCTCACCAAACTCCTGAAGCCGGAAAACAGAATAAAGCTTCAAGCCATTCAGGAGATGAAAAAGCATTTGACGGTGCAATGTGATAAGGAAGACGAGCAGTCGTTGACTGATGTTGTTGCACGCCTTATAGAAACTGTTTTTCTTACAAAGCCCCAGTCTCAATATGCGAAACTGTATGAGCAGACATTGCTTGCTCAGTCCACCCGATCGGTAGTCCAGGTACTGAGAGGCGCTCGTGATAGTGGAATAATCTGCCCGAAAGAGAGTGACAAGAATCAGCTTTCTCCTAACGCTTTTGTAGAGGTGCTGCGACAGCTCTTTTTTACAACTCTTAAAAAGAATCTCGAGCCATTTGATTTGCTGTATACCACAAAAGACCGGAGCCTGCTGAATCGGATTGCAGTGTATATGCTGAAACAGGCAATCAGTCGCGACTCACATATGAAGCTGCTGCCGGAATACCGTGATGATGAAAAAAATATTACCATGCTTTTTCTCAACGCAGAAATCAATGCTCAATTGAAGCCTCAGCACTATCTTTCCTATCTCATTAAAGTAGGCTATGCGATTGATCGCTTCGGTGCAGTTGGTGATGCCGATTATACCGATAAATTTATTGATCATATAGGTCTGGATAGTGAAATATCGAATGCTTATATTTCAAGACGTTTAATGGCGACATTTAATTGCAACAAAGGGGTTTTTTTTGGGAATCTTTTCCTGTCGAACATAGATTACAGAAAGATCGATAATGAAAAAAAATTGGCTTTTTTTGTGAGTCGCGTGTTCTCCCAAAAATATGGGCATTACTCTTATTTGTCTCTATTTAATCTTCTTGGAATATTGGCGGATATTTCATTATTGGTTGATAATTTAGCGGATAAAGATAGTCAAAGATTATTGGAGGCAGAAAGAAAGAGAGTCTTGAATGATTGTAATCTTATTAGAGATTTTCATGTATATGATAGTGCGTTAGATCCGGGTTCAGAGTATGACAACGCAGAGGATCTCGATGATAGTACAAAAAAAGAATTCAATGATGATGAGTTAATATCATATTTTGATGATTTGAGCGCTTGGAGTAAAACTGTTTCTGATATTACTCAATTTTTATCTGCGGCTGATTTGGCAAATATTTGGATTCGTCTGTCTTATACTCTTAACGGTATTGATAGTAATCAAAAAAATAAACTTAAAAACTATTTTGAGAGAATAGAGCTTTACATCGCAGCTTTTTTTAATGCTGTTTATATTTGTTGTGAGGAGAAAAAAGGTAATAGCCCTGACATAAAAAACCCGTCTACTGATCCGGACTATTTCTATAATAAACTTAATGGATATGATAAGGGAGATGATTTTACGTTCTTTGATTATCTGTATAGTTGCAGATTTTTAAGCCGCGAATTTATCGCATCAATAAACGAGTTGAAAAGCATAAGCTCATCAAGTAATAGAAGTGCAAAAAATAATAGAAAAAAAACAGATAACAGAAAAAAGACAGACTTTCAGAATATTTCGAAAGAAGAACAGATGAAAGCAATAATGTCGACCTCGAACTGGCAGAAAAATTTGCCAAAAACAGTACGCAGCAACTTGTATAAGAAATTGAAATATTTCAATGTGCCATCTGATGATGCTTTTATAATAGGTCTGATTAAAGATGCCAAGCTCAGGGTAAGGTTATGAACATCCTGATTGCCACAACCTTTATAGATTCTCATAAGATACTCGAGTATTATTATGATAATGAAGCCGCCGATTTTCAAAAGATTCAGAGGCTTCATTTTGCAGAACTCTATTCGCGAGCTCCTTATAATCCAGATCATTACATAATCAGTGAGCGGCAGGCTTTCTTTGAGGGTAAAAACAGTCTCGGAGCATCCCTTACAGGCTCTCTGGAGGCTCTGGCTGACATGTTGTACTTTCGAGGGCGTCAGCTCTATGTGAAAACTGATCGTTTCGATGAGTGGCAGGGGACGATTCTGAGCGTTTCTCCTCTATTGGTGATATCATTCAGGATTTATCTTGCATCCAGTAAGGATCCGCTTCTCGATGCGGTTGAGCTTATCCGTATGCATCTGAATCGCACCTGCCTGCCATCTGTCTATGAGCCTCATCTCGAAAATGTTTGCCAGAAACCGGGGCTCACAGAATGCCACATGCATCTGAATGGTACGGTTGAGCCCGATATCGTCTGGCAGGATGCGTTGCAGCAACCTGTAAAGTTCTATCGGCATCTTCGCGATTCTTTCCGGAAAAGCGAAGTTGAAGAACAGTATCTGCAACTTGGACGGATTGAACCGCAGGATTTGTACCGACTTTTGCAGATTGCTGTCAAACTGAGGGTTTGCTTGATCGGAGTTCTTGTGGGTCGGCATGGTTTCGATGAGTGTAGCTCCCGTGAAAGACTTATGGGAAATCCTTTGCGTTATGTTTCCGCAGTACATCCGATGAATATTATAGCACCGGAGTTGAAATTGAACCCGATTCAGTATGAGGCGCTGTTCCTCCTTCGTGCATTTTTGTATCTGGACAAGGACCATGATGCACGGTTCGCAGCTCGATTACACTACTATCTTCTGATTAGCTCTTTTTTTCAGAAGTTGCTTGTGCAGCAGAAACGACAGGTCGGATTCGATCAGTTTCAGAAGATTACATTTAATCAACTCAGAGAACATACCGAAAAGCAGTACTCAGCCCGTTTTCAACAGCTGCAGGGTATGCATGGCAACCATCTCGCTATCCTCGAAGGACGTTTTGCACCAAAAGACTCTCGGCCAGATCTGGAAAGGGTTATGATGGCCATAAAAAAAGGCTATGAAACAGAGGGGGAGAAGCCTTTTGAGCTGAAATTGGTACCCCATTTTCTCAAAGTGAAGGATGTACGGAAGCCTGAAGAGATTCTGACGTTTCGAGACCTTGGGCTCAGATTGAAAAATATCCGTCGATCAGAAGTTTTACTCGATGCTTTGCGTCGGGGGGCAAGTGATGCCGCCCGGTTTGCACAACAGTATATCGTGGGGTTTGACGCTGCTGCCAATGAATTGCACGCTTCACCAGAGGTGTTTGCACCAGTGTTCCGCAAACTGGCATTCATGGGATATGCTAACTTCACCTACCATGCGGGTGAAGATTTTGTGCATCTGCTTTCTGGAATGCGAGCGGTATATGAAGCGGTTGAATTTCTGGAGATGATGCCGGGTAATCGTATCGGTCATGCGACAGTACTTGGGATCGAGCCGAAACTGTGGTTCAAGAGAATCGGGAAATCCATACACATCAAAAAGGGTGAATGGCTAGACAATCTGATTTTTACGTATCAATTTTGCTCTGATGATGGTGGGTTGTCTCACATCTGCCGCAAGCTGGAACAGCCGATTTTCAAGTATTTCAGTGAAGTGTACCAGACCAGTGAATTTCTGCCGGTTCAAACACTGATCGAAGCATGGCTGAGTCGTAAATATGATCCCTTTATCGCGTTAAAGTGGCGAGAGCCAGGTGTTTTCGACAGCTTTGCACGGCAAGAACTCGAAAAATTTCGCTCAACCAGTCCAAAAGCGCAGGATATCTACAGGAAATATCATTCAAGAGATGCCATTCGGGAAAGCAATAAACTCATACAGATCGCTTCTGAAGAACTTGTTTTGCATGACGAACTTCGCTTGATACAGTGCCGGATGATAGAGTTTCTGAATAAAAAACAGATTGCTATCGAGATGCCGCCATCGAGCAATGTCCGTATCAGTCACTACAAGAGCTATGATGAGCATCATATGCTCCGCTGGCTCGGATTGACCCATCCTGACGATCCTAAACCTGTTATTGTTCCGGGAAGTGATGACACGGGTATTTTTATGACCAACCTGAGAAACGAGTATGCCCACATTCAGCGAGTGCTCGAATCAAAAACCGACAAAGACAAAGCAGACAAGCTGATTGCCGATTTGGTAAGAAATAGCAATGTCTATTCTTTTAAAAGATTATGATATAATGATTAATAATTTGTTCTCTTGGAAGTCCATAGGGACGCTGTTGATTATCTCGAACAGGTTTGGATATTTCATATATTGCTGAAAAACGGTTCCGCTAATAAACAAAAACCCAACACACCATGCCGCGAGGAGCGAGACTTGATGCGCAGGGAACCCTGCATCATGTGATCATCAGGGGGATCGAAGAAGGGAGCATCGTCCGGGACGATACGGACCGGAAAGCCTTTCTGGACCGGATGGGATTGCTTGCCAAAGGCTCGGGCACGAGCATCTG
>Ga0209575_10000931_pt1 | contig 13770 bp, 13 predicted proteins | sample Medcelwee11metaG_FD_187172 | JGI IMG/M metagenome (GOLD analysis project Ga0209575, IMG submission 187172) | Freshwater pond sediment microbial communities from the University of Edinburgh, under environmental carbon perturbations - Medium... | ecosystem: Environmental > Aquatic > Freshwater >...
GATCAGGCCCGAGGCCAGCAGCACCCCGCGGTTCTCGATGCGCGACTTCTGGTTGTCGTTGAATTTGCGGCGGGCGATCAGCGTGTCGACCACCCAGCGGATGATGCCGCCCACGAAGATGGCGGCCACGGTCTCAAAGGAGAGGTACATGCCGACGCAAACCAGCATCGGGCTCTTGACCTGGACCAGGATGAAGCCGATGGCCATCAGGATGCCGACCACGATCAGCGGCCAGACCATCTCGCCGCCGACGATGCCCCGCGACAGATTGGCCATCAGGCCGGCTTGGGGAGCGGCGAGCACTTCGCCGCCGAAGCCGCCCTTGTAACCCTTCAGGGCCGCCATTTTCAGGTCGCCGGCGTTGAGGATGAACAGGGGGATCCACATGACCAGAGAGGAGACGATGACGCCGATCAGGTCGCCGATTTGCATCTTCCAGGGCGTGCCGCCCAGGATGTGTCCGACCTTGAGATCCTGCAGCATTTCGCCGGCCACGGCGGCGGCCACGCAGATGACGCCGGCCACGGCGAGGACGGCTGTTACGCCGGGGATGCCTTTGGCGCCCAGGATCACCATCAGGATGGCGGCGATCACCAGGGTGGAGAGGGTCAGGCCCGAGATCGGGTTGTTCGAGGAGCCGATCAGGCCGACCAGGTAGCCCGAAACGGCCGCGAAGAAAAAGCCGGCCACCAGCATGACCAGCGCCGCGGCCAGGGCCGGCACCAGGTTGGCGGGGTTGAAGCCCATGAACCACCAATAGACGACGAATGTGACCACGGCCATGGCGAGCAGGGCGGAGAAGACGATCTTGATGTTGATGTCCTTGTCGGTGCGCAGCGTGGCCTGCTTGCTGGTGGCCGCCTTCTTGACGTCGTTGACCGAGCGGCCGATGCCGCTGATGAGGCTCTTGCGCATCTTGAACAGAGTATACGCCGCGCTCATCAGCATGCCGCCGATGGCCACGGTTTTGACGATGTTCTGGAAAACGGCGGTGGAGACGTCGGCCCAGCTCAGCAGCCCGGCGTCGACCGCGGGCGCGTATTGCGGCGCCAGCACGAGGGTCAGCAGCGGCACGAACAGGCCCCAGGAGAGGACGCCGCCGGCGAAGTTCAAGGCCGCCAGGCGCGGGCCGATGATGTAGCCCACGCCGAGGAACGCGGGGCTGAGCGAGGGCGTCTTGTACAGGAAGCCGCCGCCGGTGGCCACGCCCTTGAAGGTCTCGCCGATGCCGGTGCGCGGGATGATCTTGGAGGCGAAGGCGCTGAATTTTTCCCACTTCGACGCCAGCAGGTTGAAACCCTTGAGCAGCTCGATGAAGCCGCCGATGCCCATGGCGTAAAAAAGGTACTTGGCGCCGGTGGCGCCGCCGCGGCCGGCCTTGTGGATCTCGGAAGCCGCGACCGATTCCGGGAACTTCAGCTCGGGGTCCTCGACCATGACCCGGCGCAGCAGGGTGACGAAGAGGATGCCCACCACGCCGCCGACCATCATGATGACGGTGGATTTCAGCCAGCCGCTGACGCTGCCAAAGAACTCGGGCGACCAGACGCCGGCGATAAGGAAGGCCGGCAGGGTGAAGATGGCGCCGGCGGCAACTGACTCGCCGATGGAGCCGACGGTCCGGGTGAAGTTCTCCTCGATGATGTTATGGTCCTTGAACAGGCGCAGCAGGGCCATGCCCAGGACCGCGGCCGGGTAGGTGGCGGCGATGGTCATGCCGGCTTTCAAGCCCAGGTAGGCATTGGCCGCGCCGAGCAGAACGGCCAGGAACAGGCCGATCAGCAGGGCGCGGACAGTGAACTCCTTCAGGTTCTTGTCCGCGGAAACGAATGGTTTGAACTCATTGCTCATGGGTGTCTCCTCTGCAAGTTTTTGAAAAATCATTATACCGGCGAGGATTGAAAAAAGTCAACTAGGCCCTTCCGCCCCGCGGCGGTCAGGACGGCTGGTTCTGCTCGTCGAGGTCGGTTTGGATCTTGCGCTCCAGGATCTTGTCGCAGCAGAAATCCTGGATGTTCATGTAATAGAACGCCGACTCGATGAAGGCCGATTCCGGGACCAGGCCGATCATCTCCACCTTGCGCACGGTCACGCCGAAACGCCGGGCTTCGCTGCGCAGCATTTCCAGCGCCCGGTACATGGGCATGGCCCGGTAGTTGGCGATGGTCATGGTGATCTGGGCGGCCTTGTGCTCGCTGTCCAGGCCGGCATAGGCGTTGACGTGGGCCAAACCGCCACCGGCGTGCTGGATGAGCCGGCCGATGTATTCGGCGACCGCTTCGTCGGGAGTATCCAGGATGGCCTTGAAGCTGATCATGGGGTAACGGGCGCCGATGACGGTGGCCCCGGAGGCTGGATTAAACGTGGCGGGCCCGAAATCGGGTTTCCAGCGCGGGTCCTTCAGCTTGTTCTCCAACCCTTCGTATTCGCCTTCGCGTATGTTCTCGATGTAGCGCCGCATGGGGAAACGCGCCGATTCGCCGTAGAGGTAGACGGGAATGTTGAATTCTGCGGCGACTTTCTGGGCGAAATCGGCCGACATGGCCACGGTCTCCTCGATGGTCGCCTCCTTGAGCGGCACAAAAGGAAAGACGTCAACGGCGCCGAGGCGGGGGTACTCGCCGCGGTGCTTGCGCATGTCGACATGGGCCAGGGTCTCGCGGTACAGGATGAGACCGGCGGCGAAGATCGCCTCCTGCGGGCCGGTGAAGGAGAAGACGGTGCGGTTGCGCACGCTGTCGCGTGACGTGTCCAGGACCACCAGGTTCTTGACGGCCTGCAGCTTTTCGACCAGGCCGGCTATGAAAAGCTGGTCGTTGCCTTCCGAGATGTTGGGCACGACGGAAATGATCTTGCTCATGGTCTGCTCCTTGTGCGGGATTTACAAACTGGCCATGTCCGAACGGGCGATCTCGACCATCGCATTCCCTTCGGCCACGTTGTCGCCTTTCTTGACGAAAATTTTCTTGACCGTGCCGTCGGTAGTGGCCTGGATCTGGTTCTCCATTTTCATGGCCTCCATGACGATGATATTCTGCCCGGCCTTCACCTTCTCCCCTTCACGCACCTTGACGTCGATGATCAGCCCGGGCAGGGGGGCCTTGACCAGGCTGGACGCTTCGCCGGTCGCGGCGGTGGCCGCCGGCGGGGCCGCCGGGGCCGGGGCGATGCCGACCACGGGCTGCGCCGCGGACATCGCCGGCCGGATCTCGGCCGCCGGGGTGGCCATGGGCATCAGTTTGCCTAGACCGAGCTGTTTCAGGAGGACGCGGAACTCCTTGCCGTTGACCCGGATCAGGGCGAATTCGGCGTTGATCTCGCCCACCTCGGCGCGGTATTCCTTCTGGTTAATGGTCAGCACGTATTCATTCATCTTAACGAACTCCTTGGTAGGGACGCACCAGCAATCTGCCCAATTCGCTCCAACCCTGAGCCTGGCCGCCGCTGCTGAACGTAAAACTCCGCCCCTGCAGCGCCATGAACAACTTCACTTCCACAGCCAGGACAGCGGCAATGACCGCCACGATTTCCGGCTCCACGGCCTCAGCGGCCGGAGGCGGCGTTGGGACGGGCGACGACGGCGCTTCGGCCTCGTCTTGTTTTTTGCGGCCGGCCAACCAACCTTTCAGATTCTTTTTTATGTCCAATTGGCTCTCCCTGCTTACAGCGGGATGTTGCTGTGTTTCTTGGGCGGGTTGGAGTCGCGCTTGGCAGCCAGCATCTCCAGGGCCTTGATCAGGCGCAGGCGTGTGCCGGCCGGCTCGATGACATCGTCGATGTATCCCTTCTTGGCGGCGCTGTAGGGATTGGCGAACAGGTCGCGGTACAGGTCCTTCAATTCATCCCTTTTCTTGCCGACGTCCTCGGCTTTTTTAAGCTCTTCGCTGTAGATGATCTCCACCGCCCCGTCGGGTCCCATGACCGCGATCTCCGCCGTCGGCCAGGCCAGGTTGACATCGCCGCGGATGTGCTTGGAGTTCATGACGCAATAGGCGCCGCCGTAGGCCTTGCGCACGATGACCGTGATCTTGGGCACGGTGGCCTCGGCGAAGGCAAAGAGCAGTTTGGCGCCGTTGCGGATGATGCCGTTGTATTCCTGGTTGGTGCCGGGCATGAAGCCGGGCACATCCTCGAAGACCACCAGCGGGATGTTGAAGGCGTCGCAGAAGCGCACGAAGCGCGCCGCCTTGATCGAGGCGGAGTTGTCCAGCACCCCGGCCATGACCTTGGGCTGGTTGGCCACGATGCCCACAGGCTTGCCGTTCAGGCGGGCGAAGCCGGTGATGATATTGGCGGCGAACAGCGCCTGCGTCTCGAAGAAATCGCGGTGATCCACCACCAGGGCGATGATCTCCTTCATGTCGTAGGGCTTGTTGGGGTTGTCGGGGACCACCTCGTTCAGCTTCGCTTCGGCGCGGTCGAGCGGGTCGCTGCAGGCGCTGGCCGGCGGCTGGGCCGTATTATTCTGGGGCAGGAAGGAGAAGAGCCGGCGCAGGCCGTCAAAGCAGGCGTCCTCGCTGGCGTAGACCAGGTGGGCCACGCCGCTCTTGCTGGCGTGCACGCCGGTACCGCCGAGCTGCTCGGTGGTCACGTCCTCCTGGGTCACCTGCTTGACCACCTTGGGCCCGGTGAGGAACATGTAGGAGGTCTTCTCCACCATCATGATGAAATCGGTGATGGCCGGCGAGTAGACGGCGCCGCCGGCGCAGGGGCCGAGGATCAGCGAGATCTGCGGCACCACTCCCGAGTAGAGCACGTTGCGCAGGAAGATGTCGGCGTAGCCGGCCAGCGAATCGACCCCTTCCTGGATGCGCGCTCCGCCCGAGTCGTTGATGCCGATGAGCGGCGCGCCGACCTTGGCCGCCATCTCCATGACCTTGACGATCTTCTCGGCGTAGGCCTTGGAGAGCGAGCCGCCGAAGATGGTGAAATCCTGGGAAAAGACGAAGACCAGGCGGCCCTGGATGGTGCCGTAGCCGGTGATGACGCCGTCGGTCAGGGGCTGGTTCTTCTGCATGTCGAAGTCGTTGCAGCGGTGGGTGACGAACATGTCGAATTCCTCGAAGCTGCCGGCGTCGAGGATCTTCTCGATGCGTTCCCGTGCGGTATATTTCCCCTTTTCGTGCTGGCTGGCGATGCGTTTCTCGCCGCCCGCCAGGCGGGCTTTTTCCTTGCGCGTCACCAGATCGAGCAGTTTTTTATCGAGCGCCATCATGCCTCCGTTTTAAGTTTATCTTTTAACATAAAATCGTCTCCCGGTCAAATTTTCCGCGGCCGGGACGCGTTGACAAGCGGGCGGGAAAGCGCTAGGATAAGACCTCCGCGCGAGGAAAATAAAAATGGAAGGACTTTTTATCGGCTTCACCGCCATCACCTGGAAGCAGCTGCTGATGATGGCCGTCGGCGGCGTCATGATCTACCTGGCCGTCAAAAAAGAATACGAACCGGCGCTGCTGCTGCCCATCGGCTTCGGCACCATCCTGGTCAACATCCCCTTCTCGTCGGTCCTGGACCAGGTCGAAGGCGGCCAACAGGTCGTCGGGGCGCTTTCGCTGTTCTTCCGCGCCGGCATCCTGACCGAAATATTCCCATTGCTGATCTTCATCGCCATCGGCGCCATGATCGACTTCAGCCCGCTGTTCCGCAAACCCATGCTGCTGCTGTTCGGCGCCGCCGCCCAGTTCGGCATCTTCTTCACCATGATGGCCGCCACCCTGTTCGGCTTCAGCCTGAAGGAGGCGGCAGCCATCGGCGTCATCGGCTCGGCCGACGGCCCGACCTCCATCTACGTGGCCAGCCGCTTCGCCCGCAACCTGTTGGGACCGATCTCCGTGGCGGCCTATTCCTATATGGCGCTGGTGCCCATCATCCAGCCGCCGGTGATCAAGCTGCTGACCAGCCGCCGCGAAAGGATGATCCGCATGGACGGCGCCCAGAAAACGATCTCGCGGACCACCCTGGTCCTATTCCCCATCCTGGTCACGGTCCTGACCGGCATGTTCGCGCCCACGGCCGTCGCCCTGATCGGCTTCCTGATGTTCGGCAACCTGGTGCGCGAGTGCGGCGTCCTGAAAAAGCTTTCGCTGGCCGCCCAGAATGAGCTGGCCAGCCTGGTCACCCTGCTGCTCGGCATCACCATCGCCTCGACCATGACCGCCGACCGTTTTCTGCAGCTCTCCACCCTGTTCATCATCGGCCTCGGCCTGGTCGCATTCATCTTCGACACGGCCGGCGGCGTATTGTTCGCCAAGGCCATGAACCTGTTCCTGAAAAGGAAAGTCAACCCCATGATCGGCGCGGCCGGCATCTCGGCCTTCCCCATGTCGGCGCGGGTGATCCATACCATGGGCCTGAAAGAAGACCCGTCGAATTATTTATTGATGTATGCCGTCAGCGCCAATGTCTCCGGGCAGATCGGCTCGGTCCTGGCCGGCGGCCTGATCCTGGCGCTGGTCAAGTAACGGAGGATGACATGTCGGAAGCCGTTCTGAAGATCTTCAAGCAGGCCCTGGCCATCACCGGCAAGGGCATGCTGGCGCTGTTCGTATTCATGCTGCTGTTTTTTGTCCTGCTGGTCCTGGTCGACAAGGTCTTTCCTGGCGGGGACGCTGAGAGCAGAAACTGATCTGAACTCAGTGAAAAGTTAAAAGTGAAAAGTGAAGGGTTGGGAATTTAAAATATTTCTAAAAATTGCCTTTACCTTTCACGTTTAACTTTTCACTTACTTCTTCTCGACTTCAGGGCTGAAATCCATCTTCTTGCGAACATCCAGGCTGAGTGCATCGGTCCAATTTTTCTGGGCCAGCAGCAGGCGCAGGCCTTCCAGCGACTTGACCGGCACGCCGTCGACGGCCAGGACGATGTCGCCTTTTTTCAGCCCCTGCTTTTCGGCCGGCGTTTCCTTGCCCACGCGCTCGATCTCATAGAGGCCGTCGCCGTTCATCTTGCCGCTGAATCCCGCCTCGGCGAAATAGGGTTTTTCCTCGACGGCCACCGCGAAAACGACGTCGGCCAGTCCCCGCGAAAAAAGGGCCGCCGGCTTCATCTGCCCGGCCAGGGCCTTGACCATGGGGTTTTCCTCCGCATCGTCTTCTTTTTTCTTGAGCGGCACGGTCACCGGCACCAGGGTCAAGATCTTTGCCCGCCGGTCGCCCTGGCGATAGCGCCAGGGGATGCCCAGGCCATAGGCCACGTGGGCGCTGCCGGCGATGATCACGCCCTTGTAACCCTGGAAAGCCTTACGGGAGAGGGCGCGGCGCATGGAGTCGGCCATGACGACATCCCAGCATTTTTGGGCATTGTAGACGTTGCGAAACCACAGGGGGACCTGGGTGGCGAATCCGCCCAGCGTGCTCCTGACAAAATACTCGTGCTCGGGCAGCGTGCGCTCGACGCCGGGGAACAGGCCGCGCTCGGCCGCGGACAGCCTGGCCAGCCCGCCCTTGGCCACGCGGTTGACCAGCTCGCGCGGCACGTTCAGGCCGACCGCCTTGAGCCCCAGCCGCTTCACCGTCTCCAGCACCAGACGGGTGTAGCCGAAGTTCAGGGCGCTGCGCTTGTACCAGCCGCTCCGCTCGAGCAGCTCCTCCTCGCCGATCTTCCCCGCCAGGTAGAGTTCCAAAGCCGGGTCATCGTCGCGGGTGAAGAATTCGAAGCCCACCACCAGGCGCGGGTGCTGCGCGGCCAGCGCCTCGATGAATTCCTGCTGCCAGGCGTGGCAGGCGTGGCTGTCGTGGTACTCGCCGATGACGAACACATCGTCACCCAGGTGGCGGCTGACCAGGGAGGCGATATCCGTTTCCACGCCGCCGGCCGTTTCCATGACCTTGCCCGCTTCCAGGGCGGCCACGGCCAGGCGTTGCGGCGACGCGCCGAGGGGCAGCTGATCCAGCGCCGAGTCATCTGCCGGCAGGAATGTTCCCGATAAAAAAATGATCACCATCAAGACAATTCCCAGGTGCGTGTATTTCATTTTGCCTCCTTCAGCCTTGTCGGCACTCCGTGATTCGTAATTCGTGAGTCGTAATCCGGCGGAAAAACAACAAGCTGGCGAAATCCACCGCCAGCACCTCGCCAGAGAGGTGATTCATGTGACGCAATTCGCTGGATAAGAAAATCATTCATTCTATGGCTGTTTCGAATCACGAATTACGAATTACGAAACACGCAACTCGTTTTTTAATCGGCCAGCGCCTTTTCCATTTCGGCCTTGATCCTGGCGGCGGTCTCCAGCACGCAGGCGCACATGTTGCGGGCCTGGGCGCGGGTCTCGCTGCGGAAAGAGCCGGCGGCCATGTCCTGGGTGTTGATCAGGACGTTGTACAGCGCGCCCTCGGCGCACAGGGCGGCCGCCAGGCCGGCCACTCCGGCATCGGAGAGCGAGTTGCGGTTGCCCTTTATGGCCACGGCCAGCGCCAGCTCGGCCGCTGTGCGCGAGCGCTCCAGCACGGAGAACGGCACCAGCGTCGCCCCCTTGGTGGCCTCGTCGATGGCTTCCTGGCGGGCCTTTTTTTCGTCGTCGCTCTTCTTGGGCAGGGAGAACGCCGCCATGAGGAGGTTGAAGGCCTCGGTGTCCTTGTCGATGGCCTCGATGAAAAAATCCTTCAACGGCTGGGCCTTCTCGGCCACGATCTCCATCTCGCCCCGGACTCCCTCGTAGCCTTTCTTGCCGAAGGTCAGGTTGCCGACCATGGCGCTCAGGCCCGCCGACAGGGCGCCATTGAGGGCGGCGATGCTGCCGCCGCCCGGCGCCGGCGAATCGGAGGCCAGCTCGGCGCAGAACGCCGCCAGGTCCATGGAGGCCAGGGGGCCTTTTTTGCGGAAACGGTACTCGATGATCTTGTGCTCGGGCTTGAAGGGAGTGAGCTCGGCAAGGCCCAGGCTCTGCACGGCGACGCGCACCAGCTCTTTTTCGTCGACGCCGCGGCTGTTGCCCTGCTTGCGCAGGTAATGGCGCCCGACCTGCAGCACCGCCTCCAGCGGAATGAGGCCGACCAGCTCGCTGCCGGTCACGCGCACGCCGAACTCGGCGGCGAAGCGCTCGGCCTCCTCGAACACGCGGTAGAGGGGCGTGGTGTTGTAGTTGAGCAGGTTCACCGAGATCTGGGCCATCTGGTACTCGGGGATGTACCAGCCCACGGCGCGCACGGCCTTGAGCGTACCGGGCACCGTTTCCTTGGCCCCGGTTTCGGGGTTTTTCACGGTGTAGCCCTTCTCGCGCATGCGGTTGGCGATCTCCTTGGCCAGCTTGACATTGCGGGTATTGAGGTTGACGTTGTAGGCGATCAGGAACTCGCGGGCGCCGATGACGGTGGCGCCGGCCTGCTTGTTGAACACGGCCTTGCCGAAGTCGGGCTTGAACTCCTTTTTCTTCAATTTTTCGGAGAGGCCCTCGTATTCGCCCTCGCGGATATAGGCCAGGCTGCGGCGTTCCGGGCTGGCGGCCGCCTCTTCGTAAAGATAGGCGGGTATGGCCAGCTCCTCGCCCACGCGCTTGCCGAGTTTCCTGGCGATCCCGACGCAGTCGGCCATGGTCACGCCGGAGACGGGGACAAAGGGGCAGACGTCGGTGGCCCCCATGCGCGGGTGGGCCCCCTTGTGCTTGGACATGTCGATCACGGCGGCGGCTTTTTTGATGGCCTGGAACGCCGCTTCCTCGACCGCGGCCGGGCTGCCGGCGAAGGTGACCACGGTGCGGTTGGTGTCACGCCCGGGGTCGACATCCAGGAGCTCGACGCCGGCTATCTTTTTGATCTCCGCCGTGATCTGCTCGATGACGGCGGCATCGCGGCCTTCGGAAAAATTGGGAACGCATTCAACGATCTGTTTCATTTTTCTCACTCCTTGCTTTTCTATGCTTGCGACGCCAGGCCGTGATCTCCTTGTGGTTGCCCGAGAGCAGCACGTCGGGAACGTCGAGGCCGCGGTAGGAGCGCGGCTGGGTGTACTGCGGGAACGTGAACTGGTCCTGTTCATAAAATGAATCGGCCTGCACCGACTCGGGGTTGCCGACCACGCCGGGCAGCATGCGGCTGACTGATTCCAGCAGCGCCGCGGCGGCGACTTCGCCGCCCATCAGGACGTACTCGCCCAGGGAGATTTCCTCATCGACAAGAGCGTCGATGGCGCGCTGGTCGACCCCCTCGTAACGGCCGCAGATCAGGATGAGATGCTCGACGGCGGACAGCTCCTTGACCCGCTGCTGCGTGAGCACGCGGCCGTAAGCCGAAAAAAGGATGACCCGACCGCCCCCGGCGTGCAGGCTCTTGACGTGCTCGACGGCGCGAAAGAGCGGGTCGGGCATCAGCACCATCCCCGGCCCGCCGCTGAAGGGGCGGTCATCCACCTTGCGGTGCTTGTCGCTGCTGAAGGAGCGCAGGTCGTGAATATCGACCTGCAGCAAGCCGTTCTGCATGGCTTTTTCCAGCAGGCCGTAAGCCAAAAAATTACGCACCAGGTCGGGAAAAATGGTAATGATCGAGAATTTCACTTGTTCAGTTCCCGCAGGCCCGCGGGGGGATCGATGATCAGGATGCCGGCCGGGCGATCGATTTTCACCACCAGGCTGTCGTGCCAGGGGACATAGACGGTCTCGCCCGTGGCCGGGTCTTCGATCTCCAGCACCTGGTTCAGTGAAAAATGGGGCTGGGCCTTGACCGTCCCCCAGCACTCCCCCTGCGAATCGAAAACGCGGAAGCCGAGAACTCCGGCGCCGGGCTCGGCCGTGGCCGCGGCAGCCGGACCGTCGGCCCAGAGCGAGCAGCCGACCAGGCGCAGCGCCTCGTTGATGGTGCGGACGCCGGCAAAAGAAATGACGGCATCATCGCCGGCTGCGGACAGGTGTTCGATGGTTTGCGGGAAAACGCGCTTGCTGGATCTTGCTTCGACCGCGCTGCCCTCTCCCGGCGCCACGGCCGCGGGGGATAAACTGACGACCACTTCCCCCTTATTCCCTCTCGTCCTTATAATCGTGCCGATAAATACCAATGATGATCAATGAGGCTGTTGTTCAAAACTCTCGATTATTTCCAGATTGAAACGCCTTCTCTGCTTCATGCCGGCGGCGGCCAGGATGGTGCGGACGGCGCGGGCGGTTCTTCCCTGCTTGCCGATCACTTTGCCCAGGTCGGATTGGTGAACGCGGAGTTCCAGGATCGTGGTCTGTTCGCCGTCAATTTGAGTCACCGAGACTTCTTCGGGATTGTCGACCAGCGCCTTGCAAATGGATTCAACTAGTTGTTTCACTCGCCCCTCCTTGCTTCCCTGTATTTAGTTTCTTCACAAGCGATTTGACCGTCACGGACGGCTGGGCTCCCTTCTGGATCCACTGGTTGTATTTTTCCAGGTCGATCTTGATCTGGGCCGGGTCGGTCAGGGGGTTGTATTGGCCGAGCAGTTCGATGTATCTCGATTCTCTGGGCTTTTCCCTGTCCACGGCGACGATGCGGTAATATGGCTTCTTTTTTGCTCCAAATCTTGTCAGGCGTATAACGACCATGAAATTTGCTCCTAGTTGAACTTGCGAAACAACAATCTACCTTATTTTGGAAAAATTGTCAAATTTTTTCAACAACTTGCGGAAGAATGGCTTTTGGAAGCTCTTTTTCATTTCCTGATAGCTTTTTAGCACCTGGTTGACCTCGGAAACGGGCCGCCCCGATCCCCGCGAGATGCGTAGGCGCCGGCGGCCGTCGATGATCCTGGGATTTTCACGCTCCTTGCGGGTCATGGACTCGATCACCGCCATGAGATGGCGCAGGCGCTTCGGGTCCATTTGCACACCGGCAAGATTGCCTTTGAAGCCCAGGTTGGGCATCATGGCCATGATCTCGTCCATGGGGCCCATTTTTTCCATCTGCTTCAGCTGGGCAAGAAAATCATCCATGCCGAACTCGTTTTCCAGCATGCGCCGCTGGAGGGCCTCGGCCTGCTTCTCGTCGAAACCCTTCTGCGCTTTCTCGATCAGGGTCAGCACGTCCCCCATGCCCAGTATCTTGGAGGCCAGGCGCCCGGGGTGGAAGGGTTGCAGGTCGCCGGGTTTTTCGCCGGTGCCGATGAACTTGATCGGCCGGCCGGTGACGCTGACGATGGAGAGCGCGGCCCCGCCGCGGGCGTCGGCGTCGAGCTTGGTCAGAATGATCGAGTCGACCCCGATCGTCTCGGCAAACGCCCGGGCCGAGTTGACCGCGTCCTGGCCGGTGAGGGCATCGGCGACAAACACGGTCTCGGCGGGCTGCAGCGCCTCCTTGACCCGGCGCAGTTCGGCCATCAGTTCCTCGTCGACATGCAGGCGGCCGGCGGTGTCGGCGATGACGTAGTCGTAACCCGTGGACAGCGCCGCTTTTCTAAGCTCACGCGCCCGCTCGGCCAGGTCGAGGCTTTCGCCCTTGAAATACGGGATGCCGCTTTCGCGGGCGATGGTCTCCAGCTGCTCGGCCGCCGCCAGGCGCTTCAGGTCGAAGGAGCATAGCAGGGAGCTCTTGTCCAGGCCCTTCAGGAGCAGGGCGAGCTTGCCGGCGGTGGTGGTCTTGCCCGAGCCCTGCAGGCCGGCCAGCATGATGACGGTCGGCTTGAGCGGGCTGCGGTTCAATTCGCGGTTCTCGGAGCCCAGCATGGCCGTCAACTCCGCCTGCACGATCTTGATCACCTGCTGGGTGGGATTGAGGCTCTCATGCACCTCGCGGCCCGCGGCCTGGGCGCGGACGCTCTCGATGAACTTCTTGACCACCTTGAAGTTCACGTCGGCCTCCAGCAGCGACATGCGAATCTCTTTCAAGGCCTGCTGCATGTTCTCCTCGGTGATCTTCACCTCGCCGCGGAGATAGCGCAGGACCTTGCCCAGACGGTCGCTCAGGGTCTCCAGCATCAGCGCCTCACTCGCTCAACAGGGCCGTGGCGGCCGTGGGCCGCTGCGCCAGGCGCTGGACGGGATAGGGACCGGGACGGTTGCTCCACTGCTGGACGATGACGCGGTTGAAGAAGCCCCAGGCGGCGAGGCTGTCGACGGACTCGGGCTCGAGCAGCACCGGCACCAACCGCGCCAGGGGCTGGTCCAGCCCGATATAGTACGAGCCGGCCGGAATATCAACGGCACCCTTTTCGTACCGCCCCTTGATGACGTTCTGCACACGGCCCTGATAGATGCTCTTGCCGGGCTCCACGGCGGTGATGGTGAAGCTCTCGGCCTCGGCGCGGAAGCTCTCCAGGACGCGCTCCACGCGTATGCCATGGCGCTTCAAGTTGGCCAGGGCCTCGGGCTGATGGGCGGCCAGCACGTAGCCGGCCGGCAGCGGCAGCTTCTGCCTGGGCACGGCCAGGGAGAAGTAGGGTATCGTATAATCCTTCAGCACATCGGTCTTCTTCATGATGAATTCGCCCGCCCAGGAAGGGTGCTTGGCCCGGTCCTCGGGCGCGATGGTCTCCTTGACGAATTCATAGCTCTTCACCGTCACATCAAAGAGCCGCTCGCGCAGGAACTCGGTGACGAACTCGCCGCGGCTGAAGCGCGCGGCCGTCTCGCGATCGGCCCGGCGCGCCATTTCGGCCATGGCGCCGATATTTTTTGCGCTGTAGGCCAGAATGGAGGCGACAAAGGCCCGCGAGGCCAACACCCGCGTCTGGAAATCGGCGTACGAATAATTTTCATCGAGAATGCTGAAGCGGTTGCGCAAGCCCACGTAGTTGGACCCATAGCGGGCCTCCAGGGCGTCGCTTTCCCAGCCTTTTTCCGGGAACTCGCGGTCGACGAAGTTGCCGTAGGGGACGCTGTCG
>Ga0209575_10000934_pt1 | contig 13744 bp, 9 predicted proteins | sample Medcelwee11metaG_FD_187172 | JGI IMG/M metagenome (GOLD analysis project Ga0209575, IMG submission 187172) | Freshwater pond sediment microbial communities from the University of Edinburgh, under environmental carbon perturbations - Medium... | ecosystem: Environmental > Aquatic > Freshwater >...
GGAGCTACCTTGTCGAAGAGCTATTACAGTTCTCCGCTGAACACTCCGGAATTGTATTTTGTAGCAGCTCCCCTGAGCAATGATGCAGTGAGTGTTGTTGCGTATAACCTGTACGACAAACCAGTTACTATCGAAGCTACTATCACTGCCGGCGACTATACAGATGCTTCATCCGCCATACAAGGTTTGAAGAAAAAGTGGAAAGTTTCGGCCGAAGGATTGTTCGCCTACAACTTTTTTGAACAAAAAGGAAGCGTGTTAGGAGAAGGAATTAAGGTGAAAGTAAAGGATTTCAACCATTGCTATTATCAGCTTTCACCCATCCACGAAGGGTGGTCGGTTGTGGGAGCAATCCAAAAATACCTTTGTAGTGAAGCTGTTGAAAATATCGTGTTTACAAAAAAAACACTATCTTTCGACTTGATTGAAGGAGGTGAATTCGCGGTTTATCTGGCTGAAGGAAAACCTGTAGCGGATGATATTGCTTTCGTATCACTGGGAAATGGGTTGTGGAAGGGTGCTGTTAATAAAGTGAAATCCGGACAGCGTGTAAAGGTGGTTATCAGAAAGGTTATGTAAATGTTTGTGGTGGTAACTGGTAAAACTTTAATATATAAACCACAAAAGGAAGATTAAGGAAACGCAAAGTTTATTGGGAGATGTCTCCATGCGGGCGCAAGCGCCCTTAGTCGACATGACGGGTGGCAACATTAAAAAAGAAGGGATGAGGTTGGCGGCAAAGCCGCCAACCTCATCCCCCCAAATCGCAAAATGCGCCGTCATGTTGAGCGGAGCGCTGTAAGCGCGTAGTCGAAACATCTGCTATAAAATCAGTGAAGCACAGTAAGCGCGTAGTCGAAACATCTGCTATAAAATCAGTGAAGCACAGTAAGCGCGTAGTCGAAACATCTGCTGTAAAATCAAATGAAAGTATCAATAAGTAATTAAGAAACAATATAATGAATCAAAACATTCTTCCCATCGTATCACTTTGCACCGCATTTTCGTTGCAGGGACAACAGCCTGCTGCTGCGGCAAACAAAGCAAAACCAGCCAATGTATTATTGATTGTGGCCGACGACTGTTCGTATTTCGACATCAGTTGTTTTGGATCAAAAAACACCAAAACTCCTAACATCGATAAGATAGCCCAAAACGGCATTAAATTCAACCGTGCCTACAATTCGGCATCCATGAGTACACCGACGCGCCATTGTCTGTACACCGGTATTTATCCGATGAAACACGGTGGTTATGCCAATCACAGTGAGGTCAACAGTGATGTGAAATCCATGCCGCACTACCTTGGCAAACTGGGTTATCGTGTCGGTATAGCAGGAAAGCTGCATATTCATCCTGCAGCCAATTTTCCATTCGAGTATGTGCAGGGTTTTGTAGAAAATTGTGTGAGTCCGGACCCATCGTATACTACCGATGGCATTACCGAATTTATGAATCGCAACAATGATCAGCCGTTTTGTTTGGTGTTAGCATCCATCAATCCGCACATGCCATCCACAGGTGGCGATCCTTCTGTTTTCGACCGAAAGAAATTGGTGTTGCCTCCTTATTTTGTCGATACCGAAGAAACCCGTGAAGCTTATGCCCGTTATCTGGCAGAAGTTCATTTGCTCGATCAGGAAGTGGGCGATGCCATTGCCATCCTGAAAGAAAAGGGACTGTACGACAATACGCTCATCATCTTTGTTTCGGAACAGGGTTCTCAGTTTGCCGGAGCAAAATGGACCAACTGGAGTTCAGGCGTGAAATCGGCCATGGTAGCTCAATGGCCCGGGATGATAAAACCCGGAACTCAAACAAATGCCATTGTGCAGTATGAAGATATTTTACCTACCATCATCGATATTGCCGGAGGTAAGAAAGAAAAAGCCATTGATGGCATAAGTATTTTGAAGGTGTTGACCGGTAAAACTGACAAACACCGTAAATATGCCTTTCATGTGCATAACAACATTCCCGAAGGACCCGCTTATCCCATTCGTTCGGTTTCCGACGGCAAATACCGTTTGATATGGAACCTGACACCCGAAAAACCCTATGTAGAAAAACACATCGAAAAGTCGAAATGGTACCTGACATGGAAAGACACCAAAACGCCCGAGGCAAAATTCATCATGAACAGGTACAAACACCGTCCGGAGTATGAATTCTATGATATAGAACAAGATCCCATCGAGTTTAAGAACCTGATTGATCAACCTGAATATGCAAAGGATATCAAAAGGATGAAGAAAGAACTGATCGGATGGATGAAATCGCAGGGAGATTTGGGGGCTGTTATGGATAAGCCGAAAGGGAAATAACATTTTTTCGTATAAAAGCTGTATTTTTGCGTGACGATTTTTCAAACTAAGTCTGATACAGGTTAAGGTATCAGTATAATTATAACGCAGGACAGCTTTCATGACAGAAAAAAGCGGAACATTTAAGAATTATTTGTTGCTGTTTATCGGCATCTTTTGTATTTCATGGTCGGCAATATTGGTGAAGATTGCTGATGTCAGCGGTATTGCTTCCGGATTTTACCGTTTGTTCTTTGGAACAATCGCGATCATTCCGATATGGCTTTATTATAAAAAACCGATAAAAGACCTGCATGGTGTGAAGATTGCCGTTATATGCGGAATCTTATTTGCTTCGGATATCGCTCTTTGGAATACTTCCATCATGCTTTCGAAAGCATCCATTTCAACTTTGCTGGCGAATCTCGCACCAATCTGGGTAGGACTGGCAGCGCTTTTTTTTATGAAGGAAAAGCCGGGGAAGATATTCTGGTTCGGGACATTCATCGCGCTCGCGGGAGTTGTGGTTATAGTGGGGAGCGATCAGATTTTTGATACAGGGCTGAACCTTGGGAATATGTTGGCTATCGTTGCCAGCATGTTTTACGGAGCGTATCTGCTGACGGTCAGAAAAGGGCGGTCAACATTAGATACCTTTTCGTTTACTGCCATTTCAATGATTACGAGTACCATCACCTTGTTTGTTATCAGCATGATTTCAGGGGTTTCAATGGGTGGTTACGAAACAAAAAGTTGGTTGGCTTTGATTGCCCTTGGGTTAGTTCCTCAAGTAGTCGGTTGGCTGACCATCAATCAGGCACTCGGACATATTTCTCCTACTGTGGCATCAGTTAGCTTGTTGAGTCAAACCGTTTTTACAGCGATTTTCTCGGTACCGGTGCTCGGGGAGTTGCTGACATGGAACGAAATTTTGGGAGCAGTGGTGGTGCTCACCGGTATTTATTTAGTCAACAGCAAAGGCATAAGTTTCAGGAGGAGAAAGAAAATGGAGGAGCCGCAGCTGTTTGATTAAGATGTTGAATCGTTGAAAATTTGTATGATGCGCCTGTCATAAAGCCACGAAGTGGCAATATATCATCAGCCCAATGGCAACGCCTTGGGATTCATCCAAGGCGTTGCCATTGGGCTGATGATAAAATTGGCTTTCAGCCAATAAAAAGACGCTATAACAAAAATTGAATTCTAAATAATTAAATATCATGAAAAAACACATCTTATCATTATTAATTGTTATGTTGTCGCTACTGGCAACAACGACATCCGCTAAAAGTAAACCTTATTTACTACAATCACCAGATAAGGGGCTGAAAATTGAAGTAACCAATGAAGCCTCACTTTCATTTGCAGTGTATGATGCTAAAGGAACGGTGCTTGCACCCTCTGAAATTGCGTTGAATCTGACGAACGGTGAGCAGTGGGGTATAGGCGATAAGGTGAAAAAAGCTGAGACAAGCTCGGTAAAGAATACCATTCCGTCGCCTTTCTACAAGAAAGCTTCAGTAGAAGAGGAATATAACCAGTTGAGACTGCTGTTCGGCGATTTTGTCGTGGTGTTTCGTGCCTATAACGACGGGGTAGCTTATCGTTTCGAATCGCTCGGCAAATCATCCTTTGTCATTGCTTCTGAAAAGGCATCGTATAATTTTTCAAAAGACCATTCCCTGTATGCTCCTTATGTTCGCCCGAGGGAAAAAGGAAAGAGCGTTGCTTTTGAAAAGCAGTTCTTTAATTCTTTCGAAAACGTTTATACCCATGCTCCGATATCAGAATTTGATGTCGATTCCCTGCTGTTTTTACCTTTGATGGTGGAATTGGAACAAGGCAGAAAGTTACTCATCACCGAAGCGAATCTCGAAAATTATCCGGGCATGTACCTCAATCATCCCGAAGGAAAAATCAATTTGACGGGTGTGCATGCACTTTATCCAAAAAGAGAAGAACAGGGCGGTCATAATATGTTGCAGATGCTGGTTCCCGAACGGGAGAACTTTATTGCGAAAGTGACTGGTCCGCGCGCTTTTCCCTGGCGCGTGTTCGGTATCTCTCAGAATGATACGGAAATACTCACCAGCGACCTTGTCTATAAACTAGCAGATGCATCGAGGGTGAAAGATATTTCGTGGATCAAACCCGGTAAGGTAGCGTGGGACTGGTGGAATGCGTGGAACATCAGTGGCGTGGATTTCGAAGCCGGCATCAATAATGAAACCTACAAATACTATATCGATTTTGCTGCAAAACAAGGCATCGAATATGTGATACTCGACGAAGGTTGGGCAGTCAATAATAAAGCGGATATGCTGGACATTATCCCCGAAATCAATCTTCCCGAAATTGTGAACTATGCAGCGGATAAAGGTGTTGGCATTATTCTGTGGGCAGGGTATTATGCTTTTGCACGCGATATGGAAAATGTGTGCCGTCATTACAGCAAAATGGGAGTGAAAGGTTTCAAAATCGATTTTATGGACAGAGATGACCAATTCATGACCAACTTCATCTACAAAGCCTCTGAAACCTGTGCCCGTTACAAGATGATGGCGGATTTTCACGGTATGTATAAGCCGACAGGTTTACAGCGCACCTATCCTAATGTTGTGAATAATGAAGGAGTATACGGTTTGGAGCAGATGAAATGGTCGGAAGAAAATCAGGTATTGTACGATGTTACTTTCCCGTTCATCCGTATGTATGCCGGTCCTGTGGATTACACGCAGGGTGCCATGCGCAATGCCATCAAAAAGAACTTCCGGCCGATATACACCGAGCCGATGAGTCCGGGTACCCGTTGCCGTCAGTTGGCACAATATGTTATATTTGAATCGCCGCTCAACATGCTTTGCGATAATCCCACCAATTACATGAAAGAACCTTTGTGTACCAACTTTATTGCAAAAATTCCAACGGTGTGGGACGAGACAGTGGCTTTGTCGGGCGAAGTGGCAAAATACATTGTTGTGGCACGCCGGAGTGGCAGCGATTGGTACATAGGCGGCATGACCGACTGGGACAAACGGGCAGTTGAAGTCGATCTTTCCTTTCTTCCTGCAGGCACCTACAAAGCTGAGTTTTTCGTCGACGGCATCAATGCCGATAAAGTCGCCATGGATTTTAAACACGGAGAAGCGCCCTTTAAATCAGGAGAAAAGCTGACAGTCCACATGGCTCCGGGAGGAGGTTTCGCGGCGAAGCTGAGGTTGGTGAAATAGGTGTTAAATATATGTTTATATTGGAATTAGCCAGGCTGCAATGATGTGGGATACCAGTCCCAGCAGTACATATATGTGAAATACCGTATGTGTAAACTCACGTTTGGCAAGCGCGTAGATAAACGACCCAACAATATAAAATACACCACCAGCGCCCAGCCAGTATAAGGATGCAAGGCAATCTTTTGCCATTGCAACATCAATCATGGGTTTTATCGCGATAAAAGCTATCAGGCCCATCAGCACATACGAAGCTGTTTTAAAGTGGTTATTTGCTTTGAGTGTACGAAAATTAAAGCCGATACCTACCATGGCCGTCAGCCATACCAGTGCAAATAATCCCCATCCCCAGAACCCTTCTTCCCGAATCAGTATCAGGGTAAAAGGAGAGTAGCTGGAGGCAATGAGCAGGTAAATGCTGCCATGATCGAAGTGTCGCAAAATCCTTTTTCGTTCAGGGTCCTGTGTGTAGTGATATATGGTGGACGAAAGCATGCAAGTCAACATGCCAAGTCCGAATATGGCATACGCAACAATTGCCCATCCGTTTTCGGCATCAATTGCCTTGTCTATTAGCAGGATAGTAGCGATAGCAGCAATAAGCACTCCGAAAGCATGCGTCAGGTAATTTGCTTTTTCTTCGCGTTTGCTGTATGATTTTGAATTTTCCATAATTGGCCTTTATAAAAGATATTTTGATTCAGTTTCAATCTCAACTTTTCGGAAATCTATAGGAAATCCTTCGTATTGCAATAAAATCCTACCTTCCGAAACTGACGGATGAGTGCCCTCATTCACCAATTTTCCATTAAGCTCTTGTTTGATTTTACCATTTGCCGATGTGATGACCAGGGTATTCCATTCTCCGAGAGGTTTTGATGCTTCTTCGAAACATTTCATTACCACACTGTTTCCAGGTGCTGTTGTTTTACCTTTAATATTCAGGGTGACCTGTTGAAGCAATATAAAATCTCCGGTACTACCTTCTTTAATCTGAAACTGAATACCTTTAGGCCATAATGTATCAGGGGCATCGGCAGGAATCATATACATTAATCCGCTGTTTTTGTTATTGGTTTTTTTGATAAAAGTAGTATCGGTATTCCATCTGAATTCAGCTGTTAACCGGAAATCCCGGAACGATTGCACCGACATCAGGTAACCGGCTTTCTTGCCATATAACCTGATCATGTTATGTTCGATGGAGAAAAGTTCTGAGGCATCAGTATGTTTTCCTGTTTCAGGCTCATAAGCATACCATCCTTTGAAATCCTTTTGGTTAAAGAGTTGAATGGTGGTCGTTTGAGCGTGGGAAAGCGCGGGAAGCAGAAGTGTTAAGAGCAGGAGTTTTTGATAGAAGTTATTCATGGGAAAATAATTGTTTACTAAATAGTAAGTGTCAGTTTAATATTCACAGGAGTTTTAAATTTAAATATTTAAACGTACAAAGGTAATAATATATTTCTTCATGTTGCTTCCGGAGGAAGCGAAGTTTTGTAACCAGTAAGCTTGCTTACTGGATAAAAAGATGCCCCCCGACAAACTGCTTCCGTAGGAAGCAAACTCTTACAACAACAAGTTAAACAGGTACCGTTCGTCCTGGTCAATATCAAAGGCTTTACTCTGGGTGCTATGTACGCTTCATCCGGAAGCAAGACTATGGTAGAAGAGTTTTCTGATTATAATAGTCTTCTCTGAAGTTCACTTTCTTTTATTACTTTCTCAAGTCGGGATAATCTGGTTTTTTCTTGTTTTGCAGTCATAACCCAATGCTTAATAACCCTCTTATAGGATGGTGCTTGTACCACAAAAAAGTCCCATGCCAACTTATTCTCTTTGAACTGTTTTTCGAAATTTGCGTCGAAATCAGCTAATTCATTTTCATGGGAGTAAACCCCTGATTTGTGTTCCTTTCGGTAGCTGAATGCCTTTAATCCTTCAGGGGTCATCAGATTTTTGAGGGTAAGTTCTTCAACTTTCTTTATGTTTATATCACTCCAGATACTGGTTTTTCTTCGGGGAGTAAAACGAATACAGTAGCTCTCTTCGTCGATTGATCTCCTTACACCATCTATCCAACCAAAACAAAGTGCCTGGTCAACAGATTGTGACCAGGTCATTGAGGGTTTTAATGAACTCACTTTGTAGAAACCGACTAAGAGTTCTGTTTCAGTTTTATGGTTCTTTTCTAACCATTCTCTAAATTCATCTTGCGTTGAAAAAAATGCCGCATTCATTAGTTTTCTGCCACAAATAGCTCTACTAAGTTCTTTTGTGTATCAATATTAATTCTGGTTGGTGTAATCATTGATGTTTTTTTATCATCCAATGTAATATCGTATGTTTTTCTATCATACTTCATCACTGAGCCTGTTAAAGCATCAATCCCCCAACCAAATAAATTTCCTAAATTTATTACGCTTACAATGTTAAATTCTTTGCTTAATGTAATTAACCTTGTTTCATAGCCGTCTAATTTATATTCAACATCGGTGTCATCAATACTACGTTTCACATTCATTGTGCATGGTGTCTTACATTGTTCTACTCCGTCAATGTAAATTGTTGCACCTGATGGATTACTGTTAAAAGTGATCCTGTCTTTTGTCCCTGTGAATATTGTAGCACAGCTTGTCATTAAGAACATTACTACAGCGAATGAAATTGTTGAAATGGTTTTCATAATTTTTTAATATGAATTTTAATTATTCCTACTCATTTGGCTTTTCGGTTGCGCCCCGTTTTTTTAGTGATTGCAGGTCTCCACTTTTTAAAAATATGGCTTTGCCGATGTAAACGCCCTTGTACGAATATTATGCACCTGCTGTAAAGCCAGTAAAAGGATGCAAAAGTACAATTTTTCCTGGTTAAACAATGGTTATTGCAGGGTTTATTTTTCCAGGGGTGCAAGTCCCTTCCGCGTGGGGTGGCGCCCGAAGTATTAGTAAGTGTGCCTTATCCTCCCAAACCCACTGTCCATCTCATGAAAGTGCCCAATGATGAGTTTATTACCAACAATCCTTCGGAAGTAGTGGTAGAAATAGCTGAACTGCCGGCTGGAATGTATAAGTTGGAGATAATATTTCTATTCAGTGGGTTGAGAAAATGTGCCTGCAATCAACTGACACCGTGCTCGGGAATCAACGGATGATTTGCTCGGGAATCAAGGTCGTTTATTCATGAAATTATTTGCTTTTCCTGCTCCATTTCTCAACTTTCTTCATAATCATCAACTCTTCCTCCTGACTTTCGGTGGCAATCCATAAGAAGGTGTTTTTTGGAGACATTTTTTCCATATATTCATCTAAATCTTCTTTGGATAAATCAACAATGATACCTCTGTTTTTTGATTGCACGTATCGAATAAAATCCAAATGCTGCATAATCGGATAATCATCGCCCATACCCTGCACCCATTGTATACATTTTACTTCAGGCACACTTAATATTATATCTATGTGATTTGCAACACCTTTTCCATCTACATGAAAAATATTGTGAGTCATCGTTTTAACTTCATTTTTTAAAATTGGCAATCCATACTTCTCATAATCATCTGGTGAAATCATGAACGAGAAATCCGAACTGGGAATATGCAGTCTTCCATCAGGTATTGGAATATTCATCCATGTTGACGAAGGCATACCATGTGTTTTAAGAATGCTGTCATAATCATCATAGACCTCTAAAAAATGTTGTGTGGCTAAATCAAAAAGTTTTTGAGCATTTTCCTGATCCATCATCAAATCCATACATAAATTATTTGAACCTCTCCAGGCTAAACCACAATCTAATCCGGGATGTAAATCGGTATAACCCACCAGAAATCTATTGCCGCATTTATTTAAAGCAACGTCAGTAAGTTCTAAGATTTTTTTATAAAAGATATTATCTTTTGAAAACTGAATTTTTGATAAATCGGTTTCATAATCATGAATAATCTCGTGATACCAGGATGTTGTATCTCCAAAAGTCATGTCTCCACCATGAAAAGCAGCATAAACATCAGGTCCTAAGTTTGGCATGTAGATAGGAAATGTCTCGGCATTGAAACGCAACCCTTTTATGCTGAGCAAAAAATCATCTACCTGATATTCCGAATCAAACCAACGTTCTTTAATTGAACTATGATTACTGCCATGAGATACTTCATATTCAGCATTATGTCTGTGAAATCTGATTGGCGCTCTATCTAAAATCTCCCCCTGAAACCATGCTTCAATTCGTTCCACACATTGATCGTAATCAGGTTTTGTTATTAACTCCATAGGTGTTTTCTTTAAATTAGTGCAATGTAAGTTCTTTTTAAACAATATACAATTTATTCAGTAGTATATAAATACACTTTTACCTCACCTGGTTGTAATTTTAATTTTAAGTTATTTCCATCGACAGTTATTTTCTTATTTTTCAACATATCTGTCAGTACAATTTTTTTCTCTTTACTATTCAACAACTTTTCATTAAAATTGAGTGTTACCTCCTCTGATTCAGGATATAAATACCCAATTGTTGAAACATAAATGAATATGTTATCTCCAATCTCCTGTACCGATAAAAATGCATCTTCAGTATTCACAAGAAAGTCAGATGCAGCCTCTTTAAGCTCTGCAACTAAAGTTCTGGTATTTTCCTGTTTTTGACCGTTTTTATAAAGAACTTTCCCATCAGTACTCCAACCTGAAACTTTGTCGAGCGACTCATCCTCAGGAATAATTGTAGTGAAACCATACGGCATTTTCGGAAACAGCGCATCGGTATATCTTTCAATACATGTAATATCTCTCGAAAAACTATTTGCCGATGTGGTTTGAAGCATGCCATCAAAAAATCCGGTGGTGAAAAAATGTCCCGGTCTGTTGTCTGCCAGAAAATTAAAATCCGGGTCTTTTTTATATTTAATTTCTATAGGTGATATTCGTTTGTTTTGTCCCAATGAATCGATTGCGAAAAATCCTTTTTTTAATAAATCATAAAACGGCTTTCTGCCTTCAAAAAAGGTTTTTAATAAAGATACATCCTGTGTAAAATCACCTTCAGGAAGGTACCAGTTGGCTCCTAATGAAGCTGCCTGAAAATCATGTCTGAAAATCAAATCAAGTGGAAACATGGCATCAATATTCCGGGGGCCCCAGTCCCAGTTCCAACACTGCGAAGCTACTCCCCACTCAGCAATATAATTTTTCTTTAACAAGCCTAAGGTCGACATCCAATTTAGATCGAAAGACCCCGGATTTGATTTAACCACAGGTACCAGGATATCCTTGAAATCCTTATGAAACAGTACATTAAACTCATCTTTATGTTGTGGTACATTTACCCAATAATCACGGTGAATTCCAAATATAACCTTCAACCCGTTTGCTTTGGCAAGCTCCATAACCTCTTTTTTGTACTCAATCATACCGTCTTTCTCTGAAATATGTAGTGCCTGAAGCGTCTTTTTGTTTTGTTGCACAATTTCTCTGAGATCTTCCATCGGGATATATTCTAAATGCATGATAAATATTGAAAATGGCAGTCCGATTTTTTCGACTTCAGCTAAAACCTCCAGATTCAATGATGCATCCTGAACAATACGTCTTTCTTTATGAAACACACACGACCACAAATCAAACATAGGAAAGAAAAGTACATTATTACCTGACAGTTCATCGGTAACTTTTTTCAAATCCTGTAACCTTTTTATAACTTCCGGTAATGATTGCTTATTGTAGTAAGCACCTGTGTTAGTGAAATTTCCACCAAAAGGGTCAAATAGAAAAGATACATAGTTTTTTTTCTTGTTTTCAGTAAAAAACCGGGATGACTCAATATCATTCTTCATTTCCGCCAAAACAGGTGACACATGATCTTTTCTGAAATCGGGAAATAAATCAACTCCTACATCTTTCCCGCTTGTGTTAAAATTAATGAGATAGATGTTTTTATCCCGCGGCCCCATTGATGATGCAAAAAGGGTTTGTTTAGCCTTATCTTTTTTTGAGACAATACATTCTAAATCAACAAACGGAAGTTCTTTCTCCCATCGTTTTACCCGTTGACCTTTAAGATTAATGAGATGAAAAATTCCGTCAGGCGACACGGCTGCAATTTCCATGGCGTTTGTTCCGGTAAATGCTCCTGCTGTTATTTCAGGCGCGCTGTGTCCTCTGCCAACATAGCGGTCTCTCCATATCATTCGGCCTTTGTAATCAATCAATGAAACACTTCCCGGACGGCTGCCTACGGCAAAACATGTTTTACCGGAAAAAGTCACAACTTCTGCTTCGTGGGTCGCAGAAAGAAAAAGATTAATCGGATTGATTATTTTCTTCCAAAGGAAATCACCTTTGCTGTTGTAGCAAATAAATGCTCCGGTTGTACCAATTAAAATGAGTGATTCATTCATTTCAGGAACATGAGCAACTTTGATAAAAATCGGTCGTCCGTTAACCCTTTCAAGTGTTTTAGTTCTCACAAGTTCACCGGAAGGTGTATATTCGCGAACTTTACTGTAATAATCAACGGTAAAAAATGAAGTCCCCGATGATGTCATGGCTTTTATTTTACAATCACTATCGATTGTTTTGATGAGTTTTCCTTTTCCATCAATAATTGACAAATCTGTATCTGCTGACCAGCTAAACACACCAATCCTTAAATCTTTTCCTTCAAAACAATAATCAATTTTTTGCGGCACTCCTTTTAGTGATACTTTCCACAGGATTTTGCCATTAATGCTCATTGCATACAAATTATTATCAAAACATCCGGCCATGATGAGACCATTGTTTCCCGGTCCGCAATCAGGAATGAATTTGACTGCCCATGCTGATGCTGGTAATGTTATTCGTTTCACTTCCATGCCAATATTCATGTTCACCGACTTATCGGAAATGTCGGTAGGCAAAGCAACTTGCTTTTTGTTTGACCAGACAAAGTTCACAAGATCAACTCCAAGATAACTCAGATCAGCCCAATTATTCGGTGAATCAAAAACAAATTTAGAGGCTTCTTTTAACTCAAAGATTAAGGAATCAATACCAGAAACACTTAATTCAACACGTATAGGTTCTGATTTCTCATTTATTTCAGGTGAAGTGTATATGATTTTGTCATTATTCCGCACAATAAGCCTGCATTTGACTTTAGTTTCAGGGAAAAGAAACTGATCAACGCCGAAAGTAAAAGTGGCATATTTGTAACCGGGTTTAACTTTCATTATGACGGATTCACGCAATGGAATCGATATTCCTTTACTATAATAACTATCTCCAATAAAAAAGGGGTACTTTACACCTTGCTCAAAAACATTTTCCCTGTAATCAACTGTCGCCTCCCAACTTCCTGAAATGATCTCTGATTTTGAAAGGAATTGATAATCAGTCGGCTCTTTGCCGTACAATGTTATTGCAAATACAACAAGACCAATGATGGTTCCTGTCAGTTTTGAATTGATTTTCATAATATTATTATTTAATGTTATTTGATAGCTGATTTAATTTCCAAGTTCTTAGTTGGAAGTTTTGCTCCGACATCTATCTTCCATTTGTTGAGCTGACGTAAAAGCTTTTCTGCACGTTTTGGTTCTTCGTTGATTAAATTGTGGGATTCTCTTATATCATGCTTAATATCATATAATTCTATTTCATTGTTATCAAAAAAATCAATCAATTTATAATCGCCTTTTCTGATTGCACATCCGGGTCTTCCTCCCAAATTTCCATAATGAGGATAATGCCAATAAATTGCTCCCCGATCCTGATACTTACCATACAGAGCAGATTTCATGCTTTCTCCATCAATTTTCAATTTAGCTGGTAGTGGAATTTTCAATAAATCAAGAATAGTTGGAAAATAATCCGTTGAAGTTATCAGACTTTGATTCACTTTATTTTCCGGGAAATGTCCTTTCCAGACAGCAACAAGCGGAACCCTTATTCCTCCTTCATATAAATGACCTTTACCGGCTTTCAATGGCAGATTACTTGTTGGTGAGCCGGCCGACGTTGACAATCCTCCGTTGTCGGAAGTAAATATTATAATCGTATTTTCATACAAGCCCAGACGTTTTAATTCGGCAATGACCTTTCCAATATTATCGTCCATACTCGAAAGCATTGCTGCATATACGGGCAAATTCTGAACAATTCGTTCGTGATAGTTTCTCTTCTTAAATGGTTGTTGATTTTTCCAAACGGGATTATAATCGAAAATTTCGGAAATAGT
>Ga0209575_10000935_pt1 | contig 13737 bp, 16 predicted proteins | sample Medcelwee11metaG_FD_187172 | JGI IMG/M metagenome (GOLD analysis project Ga0209575, IMG submission 187172) | Freshwater pond sediment microbial communities from the University of Edinburgh, under environmental carbon perturbations - Medium... | ecosystem: Environmental > Aquatic > Freshwater >...
AAAATATTGATTATAAAGACTATGTATATCAAATGATTAGAATCATAGAAAAAAATATCTGAATCAAACCACATATCGTCATCAACAACATCGACGTCACTACTATGTTTGATATTATCCTCGAATTCGAAAAAGATTTTCAAAGAAAACAATATAGAGTATGGGAAAGATATAAAATTCAATGATATCCACACAATACGGATACTATTCTCAGCGAAGATGGATTTGGTAACGACGATCATATTCCTTTGACAAAAAATTTAATTCTTGTAACAGGGGCCGCTTCTAGTAGCGGAAAAATGTCGACCTGTCTCGGACAAATTTATAATGACCATCAGATAGATATCAAATCTGGATATGCAAAATATGAAACATTTCCTATCTGGAACATCGCACTTGATCATCCGGTAAATTTAGCGTATGAAGCTGCGACCGTGGATATCGGCGATGGTAATATGATTGATAGTTACCATAAAAAAGCATACGGACAAGAAGCAGTAAATTACAATAGAGATATAGAAGCGTTTGAAATCGTTATGGATATTGCAAAAAAAATAGTAAATCACAAAAACTATATGGTGAAATATCAATCCCCTACTGATATGGGAATCAGCTGTGCGGGTATGGCTATCACTGATGATACCGTAGTGAGTATCGCTTCGCTTGCTGAAATTGAGAGAAGAAAATGATGGTATCAAGAGATGGTTGATAGATGAGAAGGTAAACAAGAACGAGTAGAAAAATGTGATGAGTTGTATGCAAAAGCGAAAAGATATTGTGAAGATAAAAAGTATGATCTAGATATGAAGCTATAATCAACCATATCCTTTAGGGTATGGCAATTGCGATAATGCAAGAAAAATCCCCGCCATACATTACCATATAGAGAATCCCCGCCATAAATGACGGGGTTATTTTATTTATTTATTTTATTTCTAAATTATTTTTTTTGAATTCTGCATTCTGAATTCTGCATTTATTTTATTGGTGCTTGAGAACTATGAAGTAGCGGATTGTAACAACGGAAAATCAAACTAATAATATCTGAAGTTGTTATTTTTTCTGCACCGATTCCCATACTATTGAGTCCATCGATAATTAGATTTACTCTGGTATCCAATCACACTCTTCCTTTCAAAAACTGTCTGTATCTGGAAACGACTTTTTCTACCGTGTCTTTTGCGTTGAGTACATCAAGCAATTTTCCCCATCGTGATCTTTGTATTTGTCCTTTGTCTTGCTCCCCTTCGTAATAAGGAACGACAATATAAAATTCTTTATTATAAATCAATCCTTGTTGCATATCAATATTTTGAAGAAAAGAATAATATGCCTGACCTTGTCTTTTTAATACAGGATTTTCTATAGGATCGAGATTTGATTTGATGTAGGTAAGGTAATTCGAGAGATCCAAGAACGTATTGCGAACAACAATCTGAATAGGATATTCCAATCAGTTTAAAAATTTTTTATATTGTTCCAAAACTATTTGTTGTTCATCACCATTTTTGAGATCGAGATTTATTCCGTTTATTTTGAGAATAGCTCTGAGTCCACCATCTTTCATAATCAATATATCATTTCTAATTTCGGATATCGGTAACATAGTCTCTGTGTTGAAGAGGTTTTCTTGTTTTGTTTTTTGAATCTTGTTTTTTTCTCACATAATAAACATCTACGCACAAAAAGAATAAAAGTTATGTTGTTACTGTCGTATATATATCGAAGAAGAAGCTAGCAATAAACCACGACAATCACATAATTGCCAATGCTATTCCTACACCAATAAGTATTTTTTTTGCTTTACCGACAGCCTCTTCACCCTTGGAAAAGAAGATCAAATAAAATGCAAATATAATCATAACCAGTGAAAGGAAACTTACGAGACCTAAGAATATATTGAGTATCCATTTGACGTAATCAGTGGCTTTGGACGTAGATCAAGGATTGTCATACGAAGTCCCACTCAGTCTAAAAAAATTGGTCAGTCTTTTAAGTAAACTTGTAGATTCGTTGGTATCAGGTTTAATAATGTCTGCAGCTATATCAGTCGATGCATCAGTAACAGGAACGTATTCCTGTCCTTGGATATCGTAAGGGAATGCTTCATCAGCAAATTGTCATGAAGAAATACTCGGCACCAAGCTTGCTACCGCAAAAAGCCCTCCTATAACGTAGAAGATATTTTTTATTATCTTGTGTGCCATTGTAGCAATATACTGTTTCATGGTTTTATGATCAAATCATTAAAGCGATTAACCAAAAGATTGCACTCACGAGTATCCAACTAGCTCCTATGCCTGCTATAGCGATAGCGGCGTATTTTACTCATTGCATTCATTTTTTATATTGAGCATCATCACCAGCAGCTGTCACAATCAAGAATCCATGATAAATGAGGTAGACTAACGCAACAAAAGCCAGCATTCATAATGCATAATTGATAATATTTTTGATAACAGTCATGGTCTTACTTTGAGCGTTTTGATGACTAGCAATTTTATCATTTACTCCGACTACTCAAGAAAGTGAACCAGTTCACGATTCTATGATATTGTATGCACCATCTCTTAAAGGATCGTTAATCCCTTGAGTGTCCAATACTTGTTGATCATTTTCATTGAGAATATAATTTTCTGAATCAGGAACAATCATCTGTGCATATCACACAACGATCATACTTGTATACAGAAGAATAGCTCCGAGCATAAATTTTTTCATAGTAATCAACCATATATACGTGATAAAAGGTGATGTTGGGTATTGCTATAATTTTATCCGTTTCTTGCTATTTTGCAACTTTTACCCTTGAAAAATACTTGCCATTGTATATATATGCGAATATATAGGTAAAATAGATTGACATTTTTACTTAATACTATCTAAATCGATGAAAAAAAACCTTTTTCTTTTGTTCAGTATCTACTTTTTCGTATTACAACCACTCATTATCTGAGTATTGCGAGGACAAGCAAACTTTTTCTGGTTATGAGCGATTAACCTTGTAGCTATTATCTTAATCGGTATTTTATACAGCACAGTAGAAAATATCTGAGAAGAAGAAAAAGAACATGAAAAAAAGCAAGTCGCACCTATAAAAGAAGCTAAAGTTTCTTTTCATGATCACTTTCACACACCCCTAAAATGACATAAAAAAAGAGCGGAACTTCCTATGCCTGCCATTATCAGTTTTATGGTGGCAATCGCTATTTTCTTTATGTTTCAATACAATAATGCTGCTGTAGAAGTTATGTTGGTATTTGCTTTGGTGCTTGGATTTATCGTATTCCTTTCTTTGACATTGATGTTTAAACATCGTATCACAAAAAGTTTTTGGAAATTATTATGAACAAAAATATATCTGATCCTTTTGATCATAAGTATCGCTTTTACTGCATATGATTACTATCAAGTACATAGAGATCTCAACGCAACATTCCAAGAATATATTGCACAAAATTTCCTTGGACAAGAAATACTGCCTATTGATTGATATGTCTTCACAGGAGAATGAACTTTGTTGTGAACCTGATTGTGAGCGACTACGGGAGAACAAGATATTTCTTCAGATGTATTTAGTGGAATGGACATAGATTCAGATATTCAAGAAGCAACATGAACAGTTCTCGGAACATCAGTAGATACGCTTGATGTGCCTGACGCAGTAGCTCCTACAAGCATCGGCAACCAGAAAATTATGGATGCTATCATCTATTTACTCAAAAAATATGAGATACCACTCAATATACAAAAAGACATCAGCTTCACCTATGTTACTACAAAAAATCCTTATTATGCAGAGCGAAGAACAGCATACGCAAACAAGATGATTGGAAAAACTACGAACCCAAGCAAATATATCGTCTGCGAAAGTTATATCGTAATGAAGTGATTATTGGAAAAACGAAACGTAGTATATACATCGACAAATGTCTTGGATAAATTCCGAGCTGAAGCAGTCAAAAGAAATGTCTTGAATGGATGTGTAAAAGGTAAGATTGTGACTGATAAGACTTTGTAAAAATTTATTCATTAATAATATATGCATGAAAGAAAAATATATGGAAGAGTTGGATTTTTGTATGAATCTATGGGAAGAAAAATGAGCTTGTGAGTTTTGATGAGAAACAAAATGTGATCAATGTGGGGTTCCGTATTTGTTATTAAAACTATTAACTTGAGAAGTATTACATTGAAAAGATATTCATAGACTTAGTAAAGAAGATTGGAAGAAAAAAATCACTGAAATAAAGAACAAAAAATAATTTTCACTATACAAAGCCGATCTGAAATGGTCGGTTTTTTTAAAAGAAAAATCATATTTAAAATGTCGCCATTACCAATGCAGCGTGAAATGTAGGTCGAGACAGCTACGTATTCATATATGATTAAAGGAAATTCATGATACTCCCCTAATGGCGACGAGGGGTTTTTTGCTTACTTTTTTCACCTGGAAGGAAAAAAGTAAGGCACAGCCGGCGAGGCGATAGAAAAATAAAAAATAAAAAAAGCGAATAATATTCGCCTCTACAATATATAATGATTGGTTGTAATTACCGATTTAATGTTTATTTAAGGTATATCACTACAATGCTATTGTTTTATAGTATACATTATCACCATGCAAACATTCTTTCAAGATATCGCAAAACATTTCAGACAGCTCTGGGAGAAAATAACCTTCAACTTTCCTCAGTTGAAAACTTCTACACAGATTAGTCTGAAGTTTACCTTATTTACCGTATTGCAAGTTTTGCTGTTTAGTATTTTAGCGAATGCTATTTTTTTCCAAAACTGGTACAATAGACAACAAGGATTATTGCCCCCAACATCTGCACCGATAGCGATACAAAAAATGGTGCTTGGAAAAAATAGAATGCCTGAGACAGAAATATTTGCTATAAATAGTGATGAGTGACAAACACTACTCCAACTTCACCGACGAAAAAATATCGCGAAAGTGGATGATATGTTTTTTATGTACAAAAGAATTTGAAATCAATTAGTCGTAACTAACGTTACCCAGCACGTTATCACCCAAAAAAATCTTATCCGAATCAGCATTTATTTGATGATCTTGTTCTGAGTAATCGCATATATGCTTTCTCGTTTTTTTGTAAAATCTTCCCTTAAAAAACTTAATGAATTACTCTGATTTCTCGATCATATTCACATCGACAATCTAGATCAAAAAATCGAGATCTCCGGACATCCTGATGATGAGATCAATAGAGTCAGTGAAAAATTTAATGAGGTATTTGAAAAAATTCATAAACAAACGTTGAGCTTGAAAGACTTTGTTACTAATGCATCGCATGAATTGAAAACTCCACTGATGAGTATGAGTACCGAAATAGATTATGCAATGAAAACACAATGATATGAACAAGGACTAAACAATATAAAACAACAACTAAAATGAATGAATACACTTCTAGTGACGCTAGTGACTATAAGCAAACTAGAAGCATTGGAAACATTGAAAAAAGAACAAACCGACATGAGTATCTTGACAGAAACTATTATGACTGATGTGCAAAAAATTTATCAAGACAAACATATCACACTCACTTCGCACATAGACAAAAATATTTCTAAAAAAATAAATAAAGATAGCTGGAACATTATCGTAAAAAATATTTTGGAAAACGCATATAAATTTACCCCAAACGAATGAACCATACAGATAGCATTAACTGATAAACATATTACCATACAAGACACCTGAAAGGGAATCTCTGCTAGCGATCTCGAACACGTTTGGGAAAGATTTTGGCAGGCGGATAGATCAAAAACAGATACAAAAAGTTTTTGATTGGGACTGTATTTGACGAAATTGCTTGTAGAAAAACATGGATGGAAAATAGCTATGAGTAGTAAAACTGGCAAAGGAACTGTGTGTACTATAACATTCTAAAGTCATTGCGAGGAATGAAGTGACGAAGCAATCTAAAGTAAATAAACAAAGATTGCTTCGCTTCGCTCGCAATGACTAATAATACTTTATCATTTGATAATCTCATTATGAAAATCCTTCTTGTCGAAGACAACAAAACTATCGGAAACAATATCAAAAAATATCTCGAGCTAGAACGTAACGAAGTTATGCGAGCTGAAAATGGCTTATATGCTTCTGAAATTATGAAACATCATGAATTTGATGTTATTATTTTGGATATCATGCTCCCGGGAATGGATGGAATAAGCTTATGTAAACAAATCAGAAAAGATCATCCTACTACTCCAATTTTGATGACTACTGCCAAGTGAGAACTTGATGACAAATTGGAATGATTTGCTTGTGGTGCTGATGACTATATCGTAAAACCATTTGATCTAAAAGAACTTGAAGCGAGAATCCTTGCAGTAATAAAAAGAACGCCGACAAGAAATATTTTGGAGCATAAAAATATTCGTCTCGATAAAGATCAGAAAAAAATATTTAGGAATAATAAAGAAATCAAGACAACCTTGAAAGAATTTCAGATTTTTGAATATCTTTTGGAATCAAAGGGAAGAAGCATTTCTAGAACTGAAATCATAGAAGAGATACGAGGCAATGATCAAATTTTTGAAGAAGACGCAAAACTCGATGTCTACATTTCTACGCTAAGAAAAAAATTATGAAAAACCAGTATAGAGACAATCAAAGGATTTGGATACCAGATACCAGCTTAAATTTGTTTTAAGGTAATCTTTAGTTTTTTTTAAGGTCAATGTATATACTGAGGGCGTCATCTAGAAATAGACAGACGCCTTTTAACTTTTAATACATGACATTATGAAAACAAAATCTATCGTAGCGAGTACTATCGGTTTACTTGGGATAACCAGCATGATCGTAGGTGCTGTAACATTAGCAGGAAACACTACTACTATATCCCACGGCATATGAATGGGTTCCGGACAGAAAATAGGAATGGGTTCCGGACAGAATATGATGTCTCAATTTGCAAGTACACAGGAAGCACAGGCATTTAGAACTGCTCTAGAAAAAGCTATTACGAACAAAGATTATACAGCATTCGTAGCAGCTCATACAAAGTATGGAATTACGAAGTATTCTACTGAAGCAGAATTTAATGAAATGCTCACAAGAAAAGCTACGCAAGAAAAAATCCAGACTGCACTCGAAGCATGAGACTATACGACACGAAAAACTTTGAATGCATGACGCCCTATCCTCGATGTCATCGATACTGAAGCTGAATTCAAAAAACTTCAAGAGATGCATACGTACAACGAAAAAGCTAAAACAATCAGAGAAGAACTGTGAATAGCCCAACAAAGAGGCGAAGGCATGTGAATGAAATGAGGAAGATGAATGTGACAAGGTAATGGTATAGGCATGCAAAATGCCAACACAACTAACCAGTAAAATACTGGACATATTAGCACCCACCCGGGTGCGAAGAAAAACCCGGAATGCATGGCCGGGTTTTTTTTGCCATATAGGAATTTCAAAAAAATTCCTATAGATATAGTATTCCAATCGAATAATTATTCGTTTTGGAAACTACACATTCTTCAATCAAAAAGATTGAATATATCTTTTTGAAGGAGAATGTGAAAGCGGCGTTGGACTTCTCAGGAAGTCCCAGCGCCTTATTTATTTAAGATTGATTTAAGGTGAAAGACTATAAAGCTCACATCTTTATTTTTTGTACGATAGAATGCATTGATGATTGACTGCGATTAGAAAATTCAACCGTTTCGAATTGAAATATCTGATATCACGCGAAGCTATGGTTAGACTAGAGGAAGATCTCAAACACTACGTACTTCCCGACACATACAACGATAGTACAGGACAATACGCTCTCTCAAGTCTCTACTATGATACTAATGATTATCGTTTTTATCGGGAAAAACTTGATGGACTAAAATTCCGTCGCAAGCTCAGAATCAGAATATACGAAACACAAAACACACTAACTGATGCTTCCATCGTTTATGTGGAGATCAAACAAAGGGTGAATCGCGTAACACAAAAGAGAAGAGTCCCTATGACGTACAAAGAAGCTTTAGCACTGTGTAATGAAGGAATCATTCCGGACCACGATAGCAGAGACGCGCCTGTTATCAACGAAATTTATGAAATGGTCATAGAAAATAATCTCAAGCCATCATGTATTACCAGCTATTTTCGTCAAGCCTATTTCGGGACTGATTACGATACAGGATTACGCATAACATTTGACACCAATATTCGTTACAGATCTCAGAATCTCAATCTTCATGAAAAAGATATCGGAGACTATATGATTTCTCCTGATATGGTGATCATGGAAGTCAAAGTCAATGAACGTGTCCCCTATCGATTAACCGAGCTTATAGCTCATCACAACTTCCGTCTCATCCGTGTCAGTAAATACTGCCAATGACTGGAAACCTCAGCTAAAGTACCGAGATCCGTATATACTTTATAACAATACAAAATGTAGAATTCAGAATGCAAAAACCTTTCACCTTTTACCTTGTCCCTTTTACCTTTTACTTTTTTTATTATGGAAAACTTTATTCAATCACTTACTTCTATCCAAGATTTAACCTGAACCTTTTCGGTGATGGATATCACCATCGCGATTTTGCTTACTTTTGTACTAACGGCTTTTATTGGACGAGTATATAAGAAAACTCATCGTGGAACTTCTTACACCCAAAGCTATGTTCATACGCTTGTCATTATGGCAGTGATCGTTGCAGTAATTATGATGATCGTAGGATCTAATATCGCTCGCGCATTTTCACTTGTCGGAGCTCTGTCTATCATCCGTTTTCGTAATGCTATGAAAGAAACTCGCGACATCGGATTTATGTTTATGGCGATGGCGATTGGTATGGCAACAGGTACAAAATTTTATCTGCTCGCTATCGTATTTACCGTAGCAATATCACTCATTATTTTCATCATGTATCGTTTTGATCGATATGCACGCAAAGCAAGCAGTCAGATACTCAAAATCCAACTCGATACTACAACCGATTTTGATCATCTTTTTGATAATGTGTTTGTAAAATATACTAGTCTTTCTGAACTTATCAGTGTAGATTCTATCCGTGGATGAGCATTGACAGAATTAGTATACAATGTAGATTTGAAAAAAGAAAACAAAAAACAAGAATTCCTGACCGCCATCAAAGAACTCAACAAAAATCTCAAGGTTACCTTGATTACGGGATACAACACCACTGACCTTTAAAATTTAATAAATAATGAATAATTAAAAATGAATAATGTGGGATTTGCTGAAGTGGACTATTGTAGATTTACCATAGTTTATAAGTAGACAGAATCATTCATTTAACATTTAACATTCAACATTTAACATTTCATCGTTTATTTATGTCTCTCACACGAAAAAGAAACCGACCGTACCTAGCGATAGCTCTCGTCTTCCTTCTGATAGTAACGTATTTTGGAACCATCAGAATTATTTCTTATAATATAGGGAACAAGTGAGAAATCACGATAACAACCAATGATATAGAAAACACTATCGATCTTTTTGATGATAGTCAGATGCATACCATCACCTTAGCGATGACATCTGGTGAGTATCAAAATATGCTTACCACCTATACAGAGACCAAGGAAAAAGATTATTACAAAGTCGATATTATCATCGATGGCGTAACGATTGAAGATGTTGGAGTGAGATTAAAGTGAAATTCTTCGCTAATGCAGGCCGCAGGGAGGAATCCCTGACTAGAAACAATGAAAGACGGAAATATAGAAAATTTTTCGTGAGGGTTAGCAAATACTTGAATCGCAAGTTGAATGCAGGAAGAAATCAGACAAATGATTTGATGATATGGATGAGCATCAGGAGATAATAATACGGATTATCTACCATTGCTGATAAAATTTGATAAATACGTCGATGGGCAAACATACCAGTGACGCAGTCAAATAGCGCTTCGCAAAGCATGATTTAGCGACACCACCTTACTTGCGGAACCTGCGGCATATGCCGTCTACCAAAGTTTGTGACAACCTGCTCCGGAAACTTCCTATGGACATATTCAAATCGATGGAAAAGAGCCGCATCTCTATATCGTGAGCGAAGTCGTCGATGATGAGATCTATCTCAATAGATATTTTAGTGGAGACGATGGAATTTTATTCAAAGTAGATAGCTTCTCAAGTTTCAGTTATCTTGGTGAAGATCCAACCTTGTATACAGAGATATTTGAACAAGCGACCAATGAAAACGATGATGATTCTGCACAGCTCATTGACATGCTTAAGTTCGTTTCACAATCCACCACATGAGAATTTGCGGAACATATCAACGAATATATCGATGTAGATTCTGTACTTTATATTTTGGCTATCGATACGTTTATGTCGAATAGTGATTCCTTTGGTGGTGCAGGAAACAATTATTATCTCTACTATTGCAAATCAGAACAGAAATTTTATATGCTGACTCGAGACCAAAATCTCGCCTTCTGATGAATGTGATGATGAATGTGAGGCATGTGAAGCGGAATGCAGATGCCTGGTTGAGGACAATTACCACCAGGTGTAACAACTGGTGATATGGAAAAATTCATGGCGAGAATGTGATCTGGCGAAAGACAAACTCCTCCAGAAATGAATGGAAATATCAATGAAAGAACAGAATGAATGGAAGAAAATATATGATGATGAATGTGAAGCAGCAAAACAAATGACCTCAAAGACCGCTTGTTAGCTAACGAAACATTCAAAAAACACTATGATGAAATCTACGAACAGATCAAAGAAAAAATATATACTGAATGAATTCTCGATACGTTCTTCGACACACGAACATCTACCTTTCTTGCACGGAACAATACTCATGAACTCATCAAAAAAGAAACATATACCCAATGAGTAGAAAAGCTAAAAAGCTTTTTGCAGCAGAGAAAAACTACCACAAGTGACGAAATAAACAATTTGAAAATGTGATGAGGAAGATAACTTTCTATTTCTTAAGGTTGATTTAAGGTGAATATGTATACTACCATCGTCATAACGACAATTCTTTATTTTTGTATATTTTATTATGGAAAAAAACATGCTTATCGCTTTGATTAGTCTTGGATTTATTAGTGTAACTGCACTTGTTTTGTCGATCATTGGTGTGTCTAATGGCTGACACGATTGTTGATTTGAGAGATGAGGAATGATGGGAAGAGAAAATATGATGCAATGACAAAACCAATGACAACAATGAATGATGAACAATCAACGCATGAGATTGCCAGGGAGTGGAACAATTCCAGCGGAACAAGCAATCGTAGAATAATTATTTTTCAAAAGATTAAAAAAAATCCAGCGATATGTCTGGATTTTTTTGTTGATTTTTAAAAATATTTTTATTTATTTTTCAAACCCCCATTCCCCCTTATCCGACTCCGCTGGATTTCCTTTGGTCACAGGGGGCTACATGGAAAAAATATTTTTTATATATTTCCTTTGGCCTCCCTGATAAGGGAGGTCTGGTGGGTTTGAAAATCTTTTTTAGAATAAATATAAATTTTTAGAAATTACTATATAGATTTTTTATTGAAACATTCTCTGTAAATCAGGATCTTTGATCATCGTTTGATTCCGAGGTGGCTCGAAGGTAACTTCTATTACAACATTAAAGGTAGGTACCACTTCGAGAATAGCATTCTGAATCATTTCTTTGATCATGTCTGCCATAGGGCAAAATGGTGTGGTGAAGGTCATAAGAATATCTACAATTTTTTTTGTTTCATCAACATCTACTTTGTAAATCAATCACAAGGTATACATATCAACCATAGGAAACTCAGGATCATAGACCGTCTTGAGTTTTTCTTCTATTTTTTGTACTGTGTTAGATAATTGGGAATTCATTCGTTGATTTCTTTTGTTCAGAGAATAAAGTTACTTGCAAAACAATAAATCCTACCAGCAATATAACTCATAGAAATTTGCTTCGATATCACAACAACAAAAGTAGAGCATTGATGAGGACATAGATTCCAAAGAGAAGTGAGAGTTTATAACTATCTTTTATCAAACGATCTTGGGAAACATCACGAAAGAATTTTTGCAAAAGCAAAAATAAATAAAAACTTGCTCCTCGCGCAGCGATAAACAATCACAATATACCTAATCCGATACCAATGACGGGATCTTCATATACATTGATTGATGTGTAGGTAATAAGCATTATACCCATACCAAGGATAAACTTGGCAAGTGATGCTATATGATATAAATACATACTATGAAACGAATTTAGAATTTAAAATTGAGAATTCAGAATTAAGAATTTAGAACTTCTAAATTTTTTCTTTTGCTACATTCTAAATTATTTCTGATTATCCTTCAACGTTTACATCATCTTCATTATTTGATATATCAGCTTCTTGTCTTTCTTCTTCATCGACGTCTGCTACTGATGGGATATAGAATCCATTATTTCCTAGTTCATAAAATTTGTAATAAATCTTTTCTCGTATACCTGCTCAGAATGGAATCAATGTATATCCAAGTACAGGAGGCAACAACATAAATAAATAAATCTTTTGTTGTATCTCAGATGATCCAGACATTTTATAAATCAAACAATATGCAAGAAATGCTAATGCAAATCAAAGGATATTTCCCATAAATGCTGAAGCACTATAATTTGGATTGGTAGAAAACTCTATCTGAGATGCTGAAACAAATACTGAAAATAAAACATGGAATCCTAAGATAAGAAAGAGTATTTCTATCTCTCCTGCAAATATGATGTAAATAGGTGCAAGGACAAAGAAAAGAATTCCATTGGTCAACAGCAGCAATCAAAACATTTTACTTGTGTTGTAATATTTCTTATTGTAGAAAAGATTATATATCCCTCCTATTGAAATATTTCCTATAAAAGAAGCTAGAAATCCTATAAATAGCAAAATAATCGACAAGAGTGGATTGACACTAGAACCAGCTTGTTGTCAGTATGCACTCGTAAACATTCCTCCCATAAAAGACAGAAGAATAAATAATAGCGCAGCGATCACTCCTCCGACTAAAACGCCTATAAATACTTTTCCTACTAATTGCCATCCACTAATGTTGCTTGGCTCATTAAAAAAATCTGATTGAGATGCCATGACTACTTTTATAAAAACTAAAAGATTAATTTTACTATGCTGAAGTTTATTTTTTACATTTTATAGTATCTATACTTTTTGTGAACAGTTCGATATCTTTTTTATCATCACTACTGAAAGAAACAATATATAAGGTTTCTCCATTCAACAAAAAGTATTGTGATTCGTAGAGTGTTTCCTCATCCAATTGATAAGAAAAGGTTAGCATATATCCAGAATATTGTTGATCATCACATGATATCTTTTTGCTAGCAGTCGTAATAGATTTGTAGTCGAAAAGTTTAATCTCAAGCTGTTTTGTATTTGATGCTACAAGTTCTTTTAGATCAGTTCACGACTGAGTAGTTGTCTTTATACTGACTAATGAATTGATAAATCCTGTATTTTCTTTTGCTGTAATCTCTTTGAGTTCAGTCACGATTTTTATTCATTCAATACTTGTCTCCGATGGTGTCGCTGTATATTGTTTTTCGTTGTCGTATATTTTCATAGTAAATTCATCGAATATCAATGGGAAAGAGCTTTTGGAGCTACACCCCGTCAGAATAATCACCATAGAGAGTATAATCAGAGAATATCGTTTCATGGAATATTTCAAGTTAAATAATTTTGGATAACGTATAGAATATTTAA
>Ga0209575_10000937_pt1 | contig 13707 bp, 7 predicted proteins | sample Medcelwee11metaG_FD_187172 | JGI IMG/M metagenome (GOLD analysis project Ga0209575, IMG submission 187172) | Freshwater pond sediment microbial communities from the University of Edinburgh, under environmental carbon perturbations - Medium... | ecosystem: Environmental > Aquatic > Freshwater >...
GATTAACGTTATTACTGAAAATCATGAAGCCCCGGATTTCGAAAACACAATTGCTGCTCTCGACTGTTCCGGTTACAGGCTCGGCGATGTAACAGCTCTACTTTTCAACATCAATAGTGCGGAAACAAACAATGAAATGCAGGCGGTAACTCAGGAAGTATCTCCTCTCCTAACCCGTTTCTCGAACGATATAACACTTAATGAAAAACTTTTTGTAAGGGTAAAATCAGTATATGATTCAAGAGAAACTGCCGGGCTCGACACAGAACAGTTGATGCTTCTAGAAAAGAATTACAGAAATTTCATCTTAGGAGGAGCCGGGCTTGACGAAAGCAGAAAATCAAAGTTCAGAGAAATTTCGGAAGAACTTTCACTGCTCTCTATCAAATTTGAGGAGAATGTACTTGAAGAAACTAACCTGTATGAGTTACATATTACCAGCAATGACGATTTAGCCGGTCTGCCTGAAGGAGTAACTGAAATGGCATTAATGGAGGCAAAAAAAAGAAATAAAGAAGGATGGATATTCACGCTTCACTATCCGAGCTATGTTCCCTTTATGAAATATTCTGATAAGAGAGAGCTCAGGGAAAGAATGTTTAAAGCATACTCATCCAGGGCATTTCAAGACAATAAAAATGATAATAAATCACTCGCATTCAGAATAGCCGCCCTCCGCCTTGAACTTGCCAACATCCTGGGTTTCAAAAACTATGCAGAACTTGCACTTAGCGACAGGATGGCTGAATCGACAGTTAAAGTAGTTACCTTTCTTGAAGAGCTTCACAAGGCTTCACAACCTGCAGCCCGGCGTGATTTTGAAAATATTGTAAAATTTGCTGCTGAACAAGGACATGCAGGAAACCTTGAAAGATGGGATTGGGCATATTATTCTGAAAAACTGCAAAAAGCAAAATTTGAAATCGACGACGAAGTCCTTAAACCCTATTTTGTCCTTGAAAATGCCGAGAGGGCAATCTTTGACCTGGCTACCACGCTTTATGGAATCAAGTTTATTCCGAATAATCAAATACCTCTTTATCATCCGGAAGTTAAAACATGGGAAGTCACTGACAGTGACGGAACCTTTCTTGCAATTCTATATACCGACTATTTTCCAAGAAAAGGAAAGAACGGCGGTGCCTGGATGACAAGTTACAGGGAACAAAGAGCTGATAAGGAAAAAGATGTAAGACCATTCATCTCAATAGTATCCAATTTTACACGGCCAACAGAGACAAAACCATCACTCCTCACTTTCAATGAAGTTACAACCTTCCTGCATGAATTTGGACACTCTTTGCATGGAATGCTCTCAAAATGCAGATACGAAACTCTTTCCGGAACGAGTGTCGCACGCGACTTTGTTGAACTGCCATCGCAGTTCATGGAAAATTATGCCTACGAGAAGGATTGGCTATCGGTTTGGGCAGTTCATTACAAAACAGGAATTAAGATCCCCGGTGAAATAATTGAAAAAATCAGAGAATCATCTGCCTTCAATGAGGGTTATGCCTGCAACAGGCAGCTGGGATTCAGTTTTCTGGATATGGCGTGGCACACTATCGTGAAACCCTACACCCGAGATATATCAGAATTTGAGGCAGCTGCCATGTCCAGGACTGAACTTTTTCCACCTGTTGAAGGAATAAATATGAGTGTCTCATTCGGACATATTTTCGGAGGAGGTTATGCAGCCGGATATTACGGATACAAATGGGCAGAAGTACTTGATGCCGACGCTTTTAAATATTTCAGGGAGACAGGGATATTTAACCCAGAAACTGCATCATCTTTCAGAAAAAACATTCTCGAAAAGGGTAGAACTGACAAACCGGAAAATCTATATTTTAAATTCAGGGGAAAAGAACCCTCAATAGATGCTTTCCTGGAACGAAGCGGATTAAAATAAATTAAAACTAGTAGTATATTTACCTGTTATTCAAGGAATCCTGAGCATTACAAGAAACTTCTGTATATCAATATATTAACATCTTCATTATGATCCTTTTTTTTGAAACCACCGGAAAAAATATTATTGCAGCAGGCATTTCAGAAAAACCGTCCGCTACAGTTATTAAAAAACTGATCTGGCTTTTCGGAAATGGTGAATTGATAAAAAAAGAAAATATTGAAGGATTATTTATCGGACCAAGAAAGGAAATGGTCACACCCTGGAGCACCAACGCTGTCGAAATAACACAGAATATGGGTATCCAGGGTATTCTCCGTATAGAAGAATTTCATAAAGCTCCAGAGAAACCTGCATGGGACCCTATGCTTCAGGCATTATATAATGGAATTGATCAGAATATATTTAAAATCGAAAGAGTCCCTGACCCATTAATTTATATTGATGACATTCATAAATATAACTCTAAGGAGGGACTTGCTCTGAATGAAGATGAAATTGAATATCTTGAAGATCTAAGTAAGAAAATTGGAAGAAAATTAACTGACAGTGAGGTATTTGGGTTTTCACAGGTTAATTCAGAACACTGCCGGCATAAGATATTCAACGGAACATTTGTAATAGACGGGACTGAAATGGGATATTCTCTTTTTCAGCTCATCAGGAACACTACAAACACAAATCAAAATAAAGTCGTTTCTGCATATAAAGATAATTGTGCCTTTTTACAGGGACCTGTTGTCGAACAGTTTGCCCCTTCCACCCATGATAAATCCGACTATTTTAAAATCAAGGATTATGAGTCTGTACTCTCTCTAAAAGCTGAGACCCATAACTTTCCAACAACAGTGGAGCCATTTAATGGTGCTTCCACTGGTACGGGTGGTGAGATCAGGGACAGGATTGCCGGAGGCAAAGGGGCTTTTCCGATTGCAGGAACTGCTGTCTACATGACCTCCTATCCACGTCCGGATGGAGGCAGGGAGTGGGAGAAAGCAACAAAAGAGAGACCCTGGCTTTATCAGACTCCGGAAGATATTCTTATTAAGGCTTCGAATGGTGCGAGCGACTTTGGAAATAAATTCGGTCAGCCGCTGATATGCGGATCGCTTTTCACTTTCGAGCATTTCGAGAACATGAAGAAATTCGGTTACGATAAGGTAATAATGCTTGCCGGAGGTATAGGTGTAGGAAAAAAGAAGGACAGCGAAAAAGATATTCCGGAAAAGGGCGACATTATTGTTCTTCTAGGGGGCGATAATTACCGGATTGGTATGGGAGGAGGTGCAGTTTCGTCAGTCGATACCGGGAAATTTGACAGCACTATTGAGTTGAATGCAGTACAGAGAGCAAATCCTGAAATGCAGAAAAGGGTTTATAATGCAATCAGAGCATTGTGCGAATCCGACAATAATCCTGTAATTTCCATTCATGATCACGGAGCTGGAGGACATCTGAATTGCCTGTCAGAACTTGTTGAGGCTACAGGTGGAAAAATCGACATAAGCAAACTGCCGGTGGGCGATCCTACACTTTCTGCAAAAGAGATTATCGGAAATGAATCTCAGGAACGTATGGGACTAGTTATAAAAAAAATATCTGCAGATAGCTTAAGAAGGATAGCTGAGCGGGAACGTGCTCCGATCTATTTCATAGGTGAGGTAACAGGAGATGATCAGTTTACACTAATAAATCCGCTTACAGGAGAAAAACCGATTGATATTAAACTTGAATCATTGTTTGGGAAGCCTCCGAGAACTGTAATGAACGATGTTACTATTGATACAAAATTCAATAAAGTAGAATACAAACAGGAAAACATTTCTGAATATGCAGAAATGGTTCTCCAGATAGAGGAGGTCGCCTGTAAAGACTGGCTGACCAATAAAGTTGACAGATCTGTTACAGGAAGGATTGCCAAACAGCAGTGTGCAGGTCCGTTACAGCTACCTCTTAACAACACCGGAGTTATTACTCTGGACTACAGGGGAAAGTATGGTATGGCTACTTCGCTTGGACATGCCCCGGCAGCAGGGCTTATAAATGCAGCTGCCGGTTCAGTGCTTTCAATAGCAGAAGCACTCACTAATATAATCTGGGCACCTCTCAGTGATAAACTTAAAAGTGTCTCATTATCTGCTAACTGGATGTGGCCATGCAAAAATGCCGGTGAAGATGCACGACTTTATCAGGCGGTACAGGCTGCAAGCAATTTCGCAATAGGCCTCGGTATTAATATTCCCACAGGTAAAGACAGCTTATCGATGACTCAGAAGTATAAGGATCAGGTTGTTTATTCGCCCGGCACAGTAATAATAACAGCATCAGGAGAGGTAATTGATGTCAGGAAGGTTGTTGAACCTGTTATTGTGAACGATCCATATACAAGTCTGCTTTATATCGACATGAGCCGGGACGAATTTAAAACTGGTGGCAGTAGTTTTGCCCAGGTAATTAACAGGCTTGGTGATTCTGTTCCGACAGTAAAGGACACGGCATATTTTCGTGAAGTATTTAATACTATACAGGATCTTATCATAAAAGATATGATCCTTTCCGGCCACGATATTTCAGCAGGAGGAATGTTTACTACGCTTCTCGAGATGTGTTTTTCAAATACTTCAGGAGGTTTGGCTATTGATTTGTCGGCATTGGATGAGGAAGATACAATTAAGATCCTTTTCAGTCAGAATCCCGGAATTTTAATCCAGGTGAAAGATGAAGATCAGGTTGCCGAAATCCTTTTGGAAAATGGAATATCGTACCTTTCAATCGGACACCCGGTAGATGAAAGAAGTCTGTTTGTCAGGAATGGAAATTTCAAAAGCAGGTTTGATATAGATGATCTGCGCGATAAATGGTTCAGAACATCATATCTGCTTGACCGAAGACAATCCGGCGAAGAACTTTCAAAGGATAGATTCAATAATTATTTAAATCATGAGCTGAAAACTGACTTCATTAATTTCAAAGGAACATTCAAGTCTCTTGGAATTTCACCTGACCGCAGAAAGCAGAGTGGGATAAGTGCTGCAATAATAAGGGAAAAAGGGGTTAATGGCGATCGTGAAATGGCTTATGCACTTTACCTTGCCGGATTCGATGTCAAAGATGTACACATGACAGATCTTATATCCGGAAGGGAGACTCTGGATGAGATCAGCCTGATTGTTTTTGTTGGTGGTTTCTCCAATTCCGATGTGTTGGGGTCTGCAAAAGGCTGGGCCGGGGCATTCAGGTACAATGAAAAAGCGAAAGCTGCTCTTGACAATTTCTTTAATAGAAAAGACACACTTTCTTTAGGAGTATGTAACGGATGTCAGCTAATGGCTGAACTGGGGCTTGTATATCCTGATCATAAAATGATGCCACGACTGCTTCATAATAAATCAGGGAAATTTGAATCAGCATTCCTTAGTGTAAAAATATTGAAAAATAATTCAGTGATGCTCAGCGATATGGAAGGAATGGAACTTGGAATCTGGGTTGCTCATGGGGAAGGACAGTTTTCGCTCCCTTTACCTGAAAATAAATATAATATCCCGATGAAGTATTCACATCACTCCTACCCTGCCAATCCGAATGGTTCTGATTATGAAACTGCAGGTTTATGTTCAGATGATGGTCGCCACCTTGTAATGATGCCCCACCTGGAAAGAGCATTTTTCCCATGGCAATGCGGCTTTTATCCTGCTGAGAGGAAAAATGATGAAGTAACACCATGGATAAAGCCTTTTGTAAATGCCAGGAAATGGATAGAGTCAACGAAAGACAGGCGTAAATGATACAGAAATAAGCTTGGAAAGATCTTCTCCTGAAGCTTCGCTTCTTTCTTTATAATCCTTTGGAATTATTTTTTCACTGATAACCTGTACACTAAATTGTCCTGTATCCTGAATAAACATCGATCCCATAAATGAATCAGCCCTGAAATAGGGGTATGATACGTCTGAAGAATTATGTATTATTTTATCACAGGCAGGGGTTGCCTCCACTCTGGTATCCTGAATACTCACAAGAACAGAGTTCTTATAATTCAGACTATTTGTATCTTTTGTAGCACTTGAGATCCATACATTATATCTACCTGATCTTGAAACAACTACACTCCACTCAGCAGTATTACTTGAGGGATTCACCATGTCGCTGTAGCAAACAGCATTATCAAGTTTAAGGGATATAGTACCGTCTGATTTTTGTTTTATAATGTTCCTTTTCCTACTGTTTTCAGTTATGGTTTTATCTGATGAATTACTACATGAGTATGCGAGTACAAGTATTGCAAACACCAACCACGAAAATATCTTTCTTCTCATTATTAAAATTGAAATTTAAATTATACTGCAGATAAAACGCAACAAAAATCATTCCATTGTTCAGTCTTATAAGAAATGACAAAATAAAGTCAAATAATTCAATAATGAAAGCTAATTGTGAATTCAGATTAAATTTACCGGTTCTTTTATCCGATGGAAGGTATCAGGTATATTTTTTCTGAGCACAGGCTGCACTATAGCTTCAGCTACTATCTCTGCAATATCAGCAACCTTTGTTTCAGTTGCAGCAGCCAATGTTTTCTTGCAGAGAGGACATGAAGTAGCAAGAATATCAGGATTATTTTTTGTGAGTTCAGCAGCTACATCCCGGGCTATCATTTTTTTCTGCCTGTAACTTATCTTCAGGTTTGCAAGGCTGCCTCCGCAACACAGTGAATTTTCATCCTCAAAATCAGATTTCTGAAGCCTGGTTACATGGTTCAGCACCACTTTTGGCTCATCATAAACACCTGATCCCCTGCCCAGGTCACAAGGAGTATGATAAGTTACTCTTTTGCGCAAAAAACTCAGTTTGAGAGAACCTTCTTCAATCAGATTCTTAATAAATTGCGTATGATGTAGAACTTCGACATCGAGGTAATAGCTCTCCTTAAAAATCTTATAGCAGATCGGACATGAGGTTACCAGCGTCTTCGCCCCCGACTTCCATATCAATTGTGAATTATAGTTGATCAACTCTCTTGCTTCCTTGTCCTGACCGGCCAGCATAAGAGGTCGTCCGCAACATACTCCGCCTTTCTCATCCATAAAGTTATAATTTACACCCGAAGCTTCAAGAATTTTTTTCATTGAGCTAATTATAGCTGGCGTAAGATGGGTCATGCATCCGGCAAAATATAGTACATCTGTTTTCTCAGGATCGGTACCAGGCAACCAGTTATAAGAAGGTTTTATGTAAGGTTTTGCAGAAGGAATTATCTGACGATCAGGGAAATACTTCTTCCAGATACTTTTTTCTGATATTGTTGATTCCCCTGCTCTTCTCCTGATCATGCGAATGGGAGTCAGTTCAATCCCGACAGGACACTTCTGATCGCACCTGCCACACATTAAACAATTAAAAGCTATATCACTGACATCCTGATTATTACGAATCCCTTTCATCAGGTAAGCCGACTGGATATTATTTATACCAGCTGAAAAATTAAGTTGACAGGCATCTATACAGATTCCGCATGATGAGCAGGAATATGTCTGCATTTCACTAAAAGCCCCCAACTTATCGCCTGTTGTTATCCCTGAATTTTTGGCAAATATCAGGAATATCTCAGTTGGAATATGCATATACCTTGTAAGTGGAAGAAGCACAAAAAATGTTCCCAGCGAAAGTGAATAGAGCCACCAGAAAGGATAAGCCAATTCCTGAACAGGAAGAAAAGAAGCAAAGAATGATCCGAGTGTTCCCGTCAAAAAACTACCGGTACCATAAGTACCACTTGTAAAACTTTCAGCAAGCAAACGGCTGGGGAAAATAAGCCACAGGGAAGTAAGCGCAACCTTATCAAGCGTTTTAAGTTTTGTGGTCTTCTTCATTCCAACAACTCCCGGAGTAAGCCTCTTTAACAAGGCCAGCAGGAGACCCGATAGAATAAATGCAAGAATCAGGTCCATCCAGAAAGAGTATACTGCCTCAAATCCCATACGGCCATGTTCGGGATTAAAAAACTTAAAGAAAATAGCTTTGTAAGGAGCATTCAGATGTTTGGATCCGAAAATATCAGCCTCAATAGTGCCAAAAAAAATTAGCAAAAACCAGCCAAAGGCCAGGCTAAGATGCATATATCCAAGCCGAAAATTTGTCTTAAGTATCTTTCTGTGTATAAGGCTTTCGAGGAATATCTCTTTTATACTCTGTCCGAATGGTGTTCCGAAAAAACCCCGCTGAAGCCTGAGTTTGTCAGACCTTGAGAGGTCTCTGAACCATCTGATGCTCCTTACAACTGCATAAAAAATTATGAAGTAAAGACCAATATTAAATGGGATGATAAAAATATCAAACTGCATATTTTTCCTGTTTTTGGAATGCTTCGCGTGCAAGCATTACAATATTCCTGGTATTGACACCACGAGGGCAAACAAGAGTGCATTTTCCACAGAGCATACACTTTCTGATTTCATCCTTAACTTTATTATTCTCACCGCGCCTCAGAAGTATCTGAAGTTCCCGAAGGCTGAAAGGAGTGAAATTCCCCGATGTGCATGTAGCCGAACAACAGCCGCATTCAATACATATTCTGAAGCTGGGTTCACGGTCAGAAATATATTCAGCTATACTTTTGTCGTTAGCATCAAAATCGATGTGCCTTTCTTTAATTAATGTAAATCCGAAATTACCCATTTCACCTGTCTCCGTTATTCATGTAACCAATAACATCCGAAACCACCGCACGGGCATGTGATATTGTTTCTGTAATATTCATGGGAGCCGTACAAGTACCTGCATAAAAGACTCCTTCAACATTACCTTTATTACTTCCAAAATGATGGTCAGCAGGCGAAAAAAAACGGTTTTCCCCTGTCGCGAGTCCTGCAGATTCAGAAATGCTTTTCGAACTTTCCGACATTTCCATTCCTGCCATAAGTACCAGCATATCTAGCTCCATTTTTAATGGCCTTCCAACAAGAGTGTCTTCTGCTTTGATAACCAGTTTGTTATCTATATTCACTGAAACCTCTGAAACTTTCCCTCTTATGTAATTAATGCCGTATTTTTCCTGTGATTCCCTGTAAAGTTCTTCATAAAGTGCACCACCCATCCGTATATCCATATAAAAACAGAATACCCTTGCATTCTCAAGAATCTCCTTAATTTCCATTGCCTGCTTTACTGCAGTAACACAGCAGAGTTTTGAGCAATAAAGATTTCCAACCTTTTCATCACGTGATCCCACACAGTGAATAATACCTATCTTCCCGGGGATCACTCCATTATGCAATTTTATTTCACCTTTTCTGAACATTACTTCCAGGTCTGCAGAAGTAATGACATTATCATAAATGCCATATCCGTATTCTTCTTTCCGTTCGCTTTTGAAAAGGTCAAACCCGGTAGATAAAATTACTGCATCAGCTTTTATTTCGGTTCCACTATTTGTGTTTACAATAAATGACATGCCATGCTTGTCAATCCCTTCAACCTTTAATCCTGTCAGAAGAGTTATATTTTTGTGATTAATCAGATCGTCAAAGTACTTAATTACCTCCCTGCTGTCACGTCTGTCTGGGAAAAGATGGTACCAGTTTCTTACATGCCCCCCCGTTATTGTTTCCTTTTCAATCAGAGTTACATGGTAGCCTGATCTGGCTAACTGACCTGCAGACTCCATCCCGGCTGCGCCACCTCCGACTATTACAATTTGTCCATCCATGCTAAACATTGATCAGATTCTCTGGAACAGGCATCTGCCTGCCATCTTTGGTTTTAAATTTATTATCAGGATCATACGCAATTCCAAGTTTCCTCAAAAGAGGTTCAGACTGAACCATATGGTACTGAACACCCAGATCCCAAGGGTTATAACCCATTACAAGTCCGGCCAGCTCTTCATAAGTCAGTACAGGAATTGATTCACCCTCTTCACCATAAACTATTCCCTCCATTTCCTTAATAGTGTACTGCCATTTATCCATGAACATAGTACAACCGGGACAATTGGTCAGCACCAGGTCCGCTTTGAAAGGTTTCATAGATGAAAATTTTTTTGCTGTATTCGAGAGTGAATAGCCACGGTTGGCCTGTACCAAATACTGCCGGAATCCAAATCCGCAGCAGTGCCTTCTTTCAGGATAATCGACAACCTTTCCGCCCCATGCTTCAATCATACCTCCAAGTACATTGGGAAATTCAGCACCACCGACACCATGTTTTGGAAACATTTTTGAATAGTGACATCCTATATGTTCCACTATATTAAGTGGTTCACCAGTTTTTTTATTTATGAGAAGGTTCTTTGCCAAAGCAGCAATTTCATTTCTGAACTTATAAATTATATCACTTGTATGAGCCATATTCTCCGGAATATCGAACTCTCTCCCTGTTGCTTTGTACAGGTATTCTCTTGTTTTTTCAAGTTCCTCAGGAAAATGCTTCCAGGTCTCGATTATCTCAGTATATATACCAAATGATGTAACACACGAAATTGCAATATTCTTATACCCTGATTCTTTCATAAGGGCAAAATGTCGTGCCACAACTGTCATAAGAGTCGCAAAAGGAACAATATCACTATGATACCCGATGCCAGTGCATGTTGTGTGGGATGGATTCTCATAAACATCTTTCCCCAATACATTCCTCATAAAGTTCAGGAAGAATTGTTCTGACCCGGGGAAAAAGCTCTGACGGATACATGACCTGACATAAAAGAAATGATCATCAGCAATCTCCTTCTGATATTCAGACCAAATTTTCTTTTTCCCTTCCTTTTTCATAACCAGGCTTTTGTAAAATCAGTGGGTATGTTTCTTATTATTTGCAGTAAAAACCTCTATAAAGTATTCATTATCTATACCTTCATCGTCAAACTGAAGCCCCATTTCTTCAGCTTTCCTCTTTGAATGATCTTCAATATTTTTAAAGAAATCAGTTCCTCCGGTAACATCAAATATTTTTTTGAGCTCCTCTTTTGCATCCTCCGGAATTTTTCTCAATGGCCCTGCTCCAAGCTCATTTATTTGTCCTCCAAGCCTCTCATATACATCATGTGAATTTTCGAGGATATACTCCCATATAGGACCCTGTTCAGGGTGATTCTCAGGGCTAACTGCATAAGAGGCAACACAATATCCGTATTTAAAAATATTTTCACCAACGCTTCTTTTTATCGCGAACTGCTGGCGTCCTTTTTCTGATTCAGTAAAAAAACCTAGTTTCTGCGATAAAGTCCTTAATGCCATTACCACAAATGCAGGAGTATTCCCACGCGGACATCTTGTTTTGCATGACATACACTCACCGCAATACCAGATGGTCTCCGACTTAAGTAGCTTTTCTATCTCATCATTATCCTCAGACTGAACAAGATCGACGATCTTTCTCGGGTCATAATCATAAAATTCTGCAGCAGGACATATTGCAGTGCAGACACCACAATTCATGCAAGCTTTCAGGCCCTCTATAAACCTTATATCCTGCATCAGCAATTCATGATAAATCTGCATCTTCCGCATTTTCTTTTGTTATTCAATTAACAACAAAATTAGTCATCAGTACCCGAACAGGTAATGGGCTTAAAGCCTATTTTAGAGAGGGTATTTATACTTATAGAGGCGCAAAGGCGTAAGGGCGTAAAGGCGTAAGGTCCTAACGAGGCAAAGGCGTTACAGCGCAAACGTAAAAATGACGGTATCTTGTTAAACTATTAAACAGTTCTATTTCACCATTTTACAGATTTGTAATTTCTCGTTATCTGGTCTGTTTTTTTATCCGGATCAATCAGAACACTGCCACTGCTCAGGTCGGTTCCAGCTGCAACTGTTATAATTATATCTTTCCAGCGTGGCTTTAAGTCGATTGGTGCTTCAATTGGAGGTATCGTTACAGATGCTTCTGTTTTTCCCAACGAATTCCTTATTTCCAAAACCGTTTCTTTTGATTTAACAGCTCCAATATTATGTACCCTTACAATAACCTGATTTCCATTAGTTTTAACATCATCAGGTACTATACCCAAATCTGGTAATTCCCAGTATCCTTTCCCGGAAGGTTCAATCAGTTCCAGGGAAACAATGTTGTATTTTCGCTGGGCAAAACGGAGGTTGATCGATCCACCTCTTTCAAGATCAACCAGTGATTCGGTTGCTTCACTATCAATCATCTGATCGTCGTTTGTGTCTATTCCCTGGCGAACACGCCATTTCCCGGGTTTAATATCCCAGAGCGTCATCGCGGCAGTTACAGGTTTTTCATCGAGATTATATGCAATTATGTCAATTTTTCCCCGGTTAGCAGACGGAACAAAAATTGCAGTACTTGAATATTTTGCGGGAGCAATAAATTTCCAACTGACAAAATGCTGAGGATAAAGGGTATTTACACGCAAAAGGGCAACTCCTCCAAGCCTGTCTTCCTGAATCTTGGGATTGAAAGGTGAAACGCGGTCAATCCAGATACTTCCTTCCGTATTAATATATTCGCGGACCCCCATATTAATGATCTCATCTCTATAGCTCCCTGCAAGTTTTTCTTTATTGAATTCCCGCTTATTTAAGTCACGTGGAGGGACCGGTTCCAGATATTTTTCATCACCTGTCAGGTAATAAGCTGCATAAAAGAGTGACCAAGGTTTATTAATATTTCCTGTATCGTCTCTTGATTCGTCAGTCTCAAAATTTATTTCGGTGTATAATTTACCGTCACGACGGTGTGCAAGAAGTGCATCAGCAAGCTCAGTGATCATCTTAATCAACTCCGGGTTACCGTTATAACGTGCCAGCAGGTATGAAGTCTGCAACACATGATATGAGTGATTCAGAGACCATTGCCATGGATCTTCTGTTGCCATCCTTGTTGCTCCGTAGAATCTTGACCGGAAGTGACGGTGACCAGCAGGGTTGATCTGTGTAATGTCATTCAACATACGAAGAGAGGTCTCCATTCCCTTTTCCATATACTTTGGATTTCCATAGTCGAGAAGCATCATCTGACCAACAACCTGCATACCTTCTTCTACTGAATGCAATTCATCAGTAAATATTGTCGCCAACCCATTAGTGATCAAGGGCAGGCTCCGCTGTTTCAAACTTGCATAGTAAGCAGGCCTATCCTGGTCAAAATAGGCTCCGGCATGTAGTAAAAGAGAACCGTAGATTTTTTCAGGGTCAATACCAAGGTAATACATCCCCGGCCACATATTCGTAAGGTCACCATCATCTGATAATCCTCCGCCAAATTCACCATTTGCTATCTGACGATTATCGATATAATAATTTGCAATATATTCAAGTTTTTTAAGGTATTCTGTTTGAAGGAAAGCCCATTCAGGAACTCCTGCCGGACACACAGGTATTTTATATTCTGGTTTTTTCTGGCCGGTCAGAGCATACTTATAAGCCTGTGCGAGCCAGTTATCAGGATTTACAGATAAAAGATCGTTACAATCAGCCATGAAACGGTTAAAAAGGTTAAAACGCGGACTAACGGGTCGTTCCTCTACAATATGAGAATATAGATCCCGAACCTGGGTCAACCTGTCAAGTTCATGTTCGGAACGTGCCGAATCTTTTGATTTATATACTAATCTGATTCGTGTACCTTTCAAAAGGTCAGCAGTTAAATCAGCTCCGGCACCAGCTATTGTAATATAAAGTGCACGATCTTTTGGCAGAATACGATCGCGTGTATCGATCCATAATACCGGTGAATCTCCCGGTTTAACAGAGAAGCTGAAATCGGCCATATCGCGCATCAGCCACAAAGGATCCTTCACCCTGATATTAACAGGGAAGAGGCCATTATGG
>Ga0209575_10000942_pt1 | contig 13686 bp, 8 predicted proteins | sample Medcelwee11metaG_FD_187172 | JGI IMG/M metagenome (GOLD analysis project Ga0209575, IMG submission 187172) | Freshwater pond sediment microbial communities from the University of Edinburgh, under environmental carbon perturbations - Medium... | ecosystem: Environmental > Aquatic > Freshwater >...
ATAAACAATGTGGAAAGTGCAACAATAAAAAACATTTTATCTAAGCTGGAATCTTCCATGGAATTGGATAAAACGATGGTTATAATCACAATGACCGTGGTGATAATTAATGACACAAAGTTAGGCAGATAAGGTTCGGCCTCACGGGTTATTTTATTGCGTTTCAGAACATAAGAAAGAAACATGGGCACTGCAATCGCTTTAAAAATAATTGTTTCGAGCAAAATCAGGATTAAGTTCAGCACATTGATATCTTGCAATTCCAAATATGCAGCAACAAACAAAAGTAATCCCTGTAAGACAAGTACATTGATATAGGTTGTCATGCGATTGGCAATCGACAGGTAAAACAATGTAATTAAAAAAACTATCAGCGTTACGTCTAACATATCATTATAAATTTAAAATTATAAGAATCGACCTGAAACCAGTAATGAAGCAAAGAAAATAAGCAAAGATACTGAAGATAAAGCCACAATATACTGAGCATTATGTGTCATGCGGAAGCGGGCCATAAATGATTCGATAATACCGGCTATGATGGCCAGAAGAATTTGGGTACCGAAAAATAGCGGGATGGCATATTCATAACTGATGGTGCCACTGAAAAGATTAAATACCAGGGTGCCGTATATGGCAAACTTCAGGTATCCTGCGCTAAGAATTAAGCCTAAATCGAATCCACTATTGTCCAGAATCATAACCTCATGAACCATCGTAAGTTCGAGATGAGTTTTGGGGTCATCAATAGGCATCCGGCTGTTTTCAATCATGGCAATCATTAAAAATACCAGTGCCCCCATAACTCCCAGGGCGTAGGTAATCGAAGAACCTAAATGTAAGGTCAGAAATATATCGTGAAAAGAGGTGTAGCCTGTAAGCAATGCCAACGAACCCATCAGGATAAAGAAGGCAGGTTCGGCAAACATCGAATAAAGTGCTTCCCGACTGGCTCCCATACCTTCAAAGCTACTTCCTGTATCCATTGCCGCGATGATGCTGAAAAACTTACCAAGCCCAAGCACATAAGCAAAAAATATAAAGTCGCCGTTGAAACTAATCAGACCTTCGGATTTGCCGAAAGGTACAACGAGCATCGCTACGAATACGGAAGAGAAATAGATGGTAGGCGCAATACGAAAAATAAAACTGGTTGTTTCGCTATACACTGCCCCTTTTTTGAAGAGCCTGATCACATCTCTTAAGGGTTGGAGGATTCCCGGGCCTTTACGCCCCGATAAAATACTCTTGGTGCGGATAAGAACTCCGGTGAAGAAGCATGCCGCTAATATGATTAATAGAACGCTCAACATAATTTATAATGCTTTTAAAAATTCAATAAAAGTTGATATTTCTTTGTATACTAATGGTATACATATAACTAACAAGATAAATGTTATGCCATATAAAATATAAAACTGTAATTTTCCGTTTTGGAAAAAATTAAAAAGATTCAGAAACCTGTGAAAATGAAATACCGGATAATCAATCAACCATTTTTCAATTAAATCAAAAGGATGCGTTTCGAATTTCCCTTTTTTTGGAAATATTCCTGTCACTTCTTTTTCTTTCTTTTCAATCAAAAACATTACTTCAAATAATTTTGAATATGTTTTTACGAATGAACCGGCTGTATATTGAATTTTGGGAGTTGCTGCCGTGTAGCCACATCCCCATGTGGGTGAAATACTATTGACTCTTTTCCTCACAACTAAACGACGAATTCCGAAAACAATGGCCACTGTTAAAATCAAATACATCATCCCCTGACTAACGTTCGTAATAGCTAATGTGTTGATGTTCTTAAATGAATTAAAAGGTAGCTGATGCAAATCTGTAAACTGTTGCACCGGCTTAACTAATAAGTCAAGGAATATGCCGGGGAAAAGTCCGATTGAAATCATCAATGTCGCAATTAAATAGAGTGGCAATAATTGTATGAACGGCCGTTCTTTTACTTCAGAATGGAATTCATGCCGGGGAGTGCCAAGAAAAACAATGCCAAATGCTTTGGTAAAACACATCAGCGCCAATCCCCCGATCAGTACTAATCCTGAAACTGTAACGATAATACTCAATAAACCCGCTAAGCCGGCATCATGAATTGAACTGAATAAACCTGTATACAATATAAACTCTGAAATAAAACCATTGAATGGAGGTAAGCCTGAAATAGCCAAAGCACCGATAAGGAAAAGCAATGCGGTTTGCGGCATTTTCTTGATTAATCCTCCCATTTTCTCAATGTCCATACTATGTGTTGCCTGATACACGTTACCGGCAGCATAAAACAGCAATGATTTGAAAAGCGAATGATTCAAAGTGTGCAATAATGCCCCGGCAAATCCCAGCGTTATTAAAGTTAAATTGTTGCTTCCCAGTCCCAGACAACCCATTCCTATTCCTATGCCGATAATGCCGATGTTCTCGATGCTATGGTAGGCAAGCAATCTTTTAAGATTATGTTGTATGATTGCCAGCATTACGCCATATATGCCTGAGATAACCGAAATAATCAGGATGATAGTTCCAACAGTTGTGTAATCCACGTCAATCAGTAAAATCATGCGTAAAATACCAAAAATACCAATCTTTATCAGGATGCCGGACATGATGCCGGAGATGTGAGATGGTGCCACAGGGTGTGCCTCAGGCAACCATGTATGAAAAGGCACAAAGCCGGCTTTAATGGCAAAGCCGACAAAAAAGAAGAGAAAAAGAATCAGAGAAAAAGCTCCGTGATGTGTCGCGGAATAATGATAAATACTGCTGAAGGAATAACTTCCCGTCTGACTTGCTACCCATATGAAACCAATCATCAAAAAAAGTATGGATATATGCGATTGAATCAAAAAGTTTATGCCACCTTTTAATGTCGCTGATTTTCCATGCTCGAAAATCACGCTTAAAAATGCCGAAAGTGCCATTATTTCCCAGGCAACTAAAAAAACGAGGCTGTTTTGAATGACACAAAGTGATAGGAGAGAGGCATACAACAGCATGAACAACACTGCTTGTAACGTCAGATTTTTGACCTGTTCTTTGTATGCCTTCATATAGAACAAGCCATAAAAACAGCCGGCGACAAAACCAAAGTTTATCAGTAGAATAAACCAGGCTGATAAAGCATCAATTTTCAGGTCGATATCTCCGGTGATGATACTTCCCTCGAGAATAATTGAAAAATTTTCCCCGACAAGTACCTGATATGCAAGTGTTGAAGTTAAAATAGCAATGGAAGTGACTGCTGAAAACAATACAATGGCCTTTCCTTTCAGTCTGATGAAGGGAATAAGACATAATGCAAACAATGTAATCAACAGAAAACTCCAGATATAATTCATGACACTACATTTAATATTGTCAATATGAAAATTGCTAAAATAAAAACAATGCCGTACAGAACGTAGGATTGAATCCGGCCGTTCTGTACAAATTTAAAATAATTAACGGCGTATAAGAGACGATTTGTAAAGTTACGAATTAAACCCTCTTCAAAGAAATCCAGATAATGAGAGGTGTATTTTTTTTCTTTGGGAAAAATTTCTCCGGATTCCAATTCACTATAGCTTTTCCGTTCCAGCAGGATGAAATTAAACATCTTACCTAATGACTTCGAGAAAGATTTTCCGGTGTATTGCTGGCGAATATTCGCCGCAGTGTAGCCGCATCCCCATGTAACACCCTCTGCAGCCGGTTTATTGCGAACAACAAGCGCCCTGATTCCCCAGAGTGCTATTATGACCAGGATTAGAATCAACGAGTACAGACTAATATTCTGTATAGAACCCATATGGGTTGAGAATCCGGATAGTTCAAAATTCAGTTTGCTCATGCTGAAATTATTCAGGATTTTCTCAATTGTTTCCATGAAAAATCCCGAAAAGACACTTACTGCCAATATTGCTGCAATGATCAGGTACTGAGGAAAGAGCATCAAAGAAGAAACTTCATGAGGTTTATGTTCCAATTGCTGTCGTTGATTTCCCAGAAAAATAACACCAAATGATTTTGTGAAAGTCAGTATAGAAAGACCCCCGATGATACTTAATCCTGCAAGTGAAAGCACAAAAAGAATAATTTCAGTCACGTTATCCAACTGAATTCCTTCAATTAATCCGCTATATATCAGAAATTCGGAAACAAATCCGTTAAAAGGAGGTAATCCTCCAATTGCCAAAGCACCAATCAGGAAGGTAAAAGCAGTACGAGGCATTAATTTGATTAGTCCGCCTAACTTTTCCATGTCGCGGGTGTGGGTTTGCTGATAGACCGAGCCGACAGAGAAAAAAAGCAAGGACTTAAACAAAGAGTGGTTCAGTGTATGTAGCAAAGCACCACCAAAACCTAAATAGTATAATGTGGGGTTGTTTTTTTCCAGACCAACCAGTCCAATGCCAATGCCAATACCAATAATGCCGATATTCTCGATGGTACAGTAAGCGAGCATCTTTTTAAAATCGCGGTGTACCGATGCATTAATGATGCCGAACAAGCCGGTGAGGACCGAGACTGAAATAATTATTTCACCCAAAAGCAGATAATCACTTGTTAAATAGGAAACTATCCGAAATAAACCATAAATTCCCAGTTTGACGATTACTCCCGACATTACCCCCGATATGTGCGACGGAGCTGCCGGATGTGCATGCGGCAACCACGTGTGGAAAGGGATAAATCCGGCTTTAAGTCCGAATCCGACAAAAAAGATCAGGAACAGCCATATGTTACTGTTTCCTCCAAAGTAGGTATTAAAAGCATCGAAACTAAAAGAACCTGTTTGAAAATATACCCAGATGAATCCTACAGTAAGAAAGGCTACGCTCAGGTGCATTTGTACCAGATAATTAATGCCCGCCTTAAGCGTCCTGGGATTTTGATGATCGAAAATCACTAACAGCATGGATGATAATGACATTAATTCCCATGCTATCAGAAACATTAGTCCATGTTGAATCATACAAACCCAAACCATGGAAAAATGGAATATTAAAAACAAAATCCAATGCAGGGTGAGTTTTTTTGATGGTTCGTTGTATGCTTTTAAATATCCTGAACCATAAATTATCCCTGTAATTGAGGTGAAATTGATGATAAGAATAAACCATGCCGATAGAGGATCAATCCTTATTATAATATCACCCATAACGGAACCACCCCAAAAAGTAATGTCGGTAGTCTCTCCTGATAATGCCAATATTGCCAACCAGCCGGTAATTATTGAATTAGTAAGAATAGCAATGATCGCAGTGTTTGCTTTTAATTTGACAGGTAAGAAATAAATTGCAAGAACACCAATCAATGCAACCATCCAACTCAAATTTATTAATTCAGACATGAAATATAATTTAATTGTTGAGTAGTATTAATCAAAACAATATTGATTAATAATTCCGTCAGAGAAAGTTATTTTGAATATAATAAACAGTTTCTGATTTTAAATGTATAATAATACATATTCTTTAAGGTGATGCAAAGGTAGTTCATTTAAGTAAAAAAACACTTTTTTCTCCGCTTTTTTTCTCGTATTGATGTCTGTTAAATGTATATTATTGAAATTTTGTACGTTAAAATATTGTTTTTTTGTTTTTAACTTTGCAGGAAATTAAAATTTATCCCGGCTTGTAATTGTTTAGTTTATTCTCTACATTTGCAAATCAATTATTCAAAACTCATGTTCATATGATAAGGCTTTTTTCGATAAGAATTTGTCTGTTTTTTGTTTTGCTGATAGTACCTCAAACGACCTTGTTTTCTGAAAACAATATTCCTTCAGTTTCATCCGACTTGCATGAACTTACTTTATACGTAATGCCAACCTTGCATCCTCTTGATTGGGAAAGTCCTTCCACTCTTTACAGAAGTATGAGAAGTTGTTATATAAAAACAATCGGCAGGTCTGATAATTATTTATTAGGTCATGTTGCTGTAGGATTAAAAACTTCCCTGCTCTCCAAACCCCTGTTGACAGCCCAAACCTCTGGTAGTCTGAAAGAAAAACTCGATCTGATTTTCAAAAAGAAAGTAGGTTATGCCATTATAGGAGCTCCTCTTCAGGGAAGAATTGAAACCGAAGGAGAACTTCGACATAAATTACGTGTGTATGCCAAACGAGAAAAACTTGCATTTATCAGGTATCAAATCAATGAAAAGGCAGCACGAAGAATACTTGATTTTATGGAAAACTACTCCAAAAAGATGAATGAAAAATATGCTCCTTCTGATTTTTATGGTGGAGCATTCTGGCCGCGGTTTCATCAGGAGGGTGCCGGTTGCTCAACTTTTGGTGTTGCTTTGCTTGATTTGATTAATCTGTTGCAGCCGGAGAATGATGTTTGGGAAATGAACGTGAAAATACCTATGCACCTGATTGGAGGAGAGTATAATAATAATCAAAAGGTTAAATATTCTACTATTCGAAAAACTGATAAATGGTATGAGGGTAATGGTAAAATAAATGAAGATTATGTTGTGTACTCAGTATATGAACCCAGCATTATGTTCGATTGGGTAATGAATAAACGGTTAAACTCCGGATATGAATATAAGCCGGTAGAAGAAAATGGTGTCCCCGGATTAATATTGGATGTAACACAGGTGACTTTTGATGAAAGCGAACCCTTCTTTATGCCCAGAACTGAGCCAAACTTATTCATCAATCATTATTTAGAGAAAATCAATGTTAAGTGATAAGTGTTAAGTGATAAGTGATGAGTGTTGAATCTCTGAACTATTTAATCGTAAAATTGTTTAATTCTCATTATCATTTTTTTTTAATTCAAAAGCAAATAATACGTAACAATAAGGTCAAATTTATTCAGGCATCAACAACTTAACACTTATCACTCATCATTTATCACTAAAAATCGCTTATCACTAAAAAACATATGTACAGTCAATTCAACTATTCACGAAGAAAATCAAATACAATCAGAGTCGGCAAGGTGTTGCTTGGCGGAAATCAGCCAGTGAAGGTGCAATCAATGGCCAATACAAATACTAATGACACAGAAAGTTCTGTGGCACAATGTATTCGTATAGTGGAAGCAGGTGGTGAGATTGTTCGTTTTACCGCTCAGGGAGTGAAAGAAGCTGAAAACTTAAAGAATATACATGAGGCACTTAGAACCAAAGGGTTTGATGTTCCTCTTGTAGCCGACATACATTTCGTTGCCAACGCGGCAGATGTAGCGGCACAATATGTTGAAAAGGTTCGTGTAAATCCCGGAAACTTTGTTGGACCGATAAAAACAGGTGGTGGTGAATATTCTGAAGAAGAGTACAAGGCAGAATATGAAAAATTAAAAGTCCGTTTCACACAGTTGCTGCAAATTTGCAAACAACACGGAACGGCAATAAGAATAGGGGTGAATCATGGTTCACTTAGTGAACGGATGATGAACCGTTGGGGAGATACACCCCGTGGTATGGTGGAGTCGTGCCTCGAACTGCTGGCAGTTTGTAACAGTGAGAATTTCACCGATGTAGTGATTTCAATGAAAGCATCCAATACGCTTTCGATGGTGCATGCTGTTCGTTTGCTGGTACACGAGATGGAGCAGCGAAATATGTCTTTCCCTTTGCACTTGGGCGTTACTGAAGCAGGTGATGGTGAGGATGGTCGTATAAAATCTGCAGTGGGCATAGGAGCATTGTTGCACGATGGCATTGGTGATACCATCAGGGTTTCACTGAGTGAAGAGCCGGAGGCTGAAATTCCCGTTGCCCGTCAACTGGTAGATCATATCGCGCAAAAGAACGGGCATGAGATGATTGTTGCTTCTGAGCATCAGCAATTCTCAAGATTTGAATACACAAGAAGAATAACGCGTGCTGTCGAAAATATCGGTGGTGAGAATGTGCCGGTGGTACTGATGAATCGGGATGGAGGCTTCACTACGATTCCTGATTTTCTTTTCAAAGGAGATAAAATGTACAGCCAGACCGGAGGTGTTTATGCGGTTTACAAATCAGAACAAACGGATGCCATGGTTAAGGATAAGTCAATGATGAAGTTCCTGCGTCTTTCTTATCCTGAATTAACAGAAAAATCAATTTCTTTGTTAAAAAAAGAGGAAAATGTAATTATTTTACTATCTTCGACTCATCAAAATAGTGTTGGAGAAATGAGAGCATTTTTTCATAAACTTTTGGAGAATCAGATACTTACTCCTGTTATTCTGAGTAAGAAATACGATGTTCAGCATTTGCAAGAGTTGCAAATTAAGGCGGCAGCCGATACAGGTGTTTTATTTCTGGATGGATTTGGAGATGGTTTACATCTTGAACTGGAAGACAATGCAACTGTTGGTGCTGCGATTAGTATCGAAGCAATAAACGGAGTTGCTTTCGGCATTTTACAGGCCAGTAGGGTGCGTGTGACCAAAACAGAATATATTTCATGTCCGGGTTGCGGAAGAACCCTGTTTAATTTGCAAACAGTTATTGCAAAAGTGAAAGCCTCCACTTCACATCTGAAAGGACTAAAGGTTGCCATTATGGGTTGTATTGTCAATGGTCCCGGCGAAATGGCCGATGCTGATTACGGATATGTGGGAGCCGGTCGCGGTAAAGTGAGTCTTTACAAAAAGAAAGAATGTCTGCAACGTAATATCAATGAAGAAGAAGCGGTTGATCGTTTAGTTGAGTTAATAAAAGAAAACGGAGATTGGCACGATTAATAAATAATTATTTTCCTTTGTATTAATTTAAAATTATAAGTTATGAAAAAAATGCTTTTGATTGCAGCCCTTGTAATTGGGTTTGCCGGTATTGCAAGTGCACAGGTTGATGGTAAAGCCATCGGTATACGTTTTGGTAATGGTGGTGAAATATCCTACCAACATCCGCTGGGTGACGCTAACAGACTTGAACTGGATTTGGGATTCGGATCCTGGGCTTACGGTGGTGTTTACCTGAACGGGGCTTACCAATGGGTATGGGATTTATCTGCTCTCGCTGATGGCTTTAACTGGTATGCCGGTGTCGGCGGTGCTCTGGGTATTAATAATGGTCTTGGCCTTGGTGTACTGGGACAGGTGGGTATTGAATATAATTTCAATATTCCAATTCAACTTTCATTAGACTGGCGTCCGACTTTTTATCTGATTCCGGGTACTCATCTCGGTTATGATGGTGTTGCATTAGGAGTAAGGTATAAATTCTAAATATTTCAATAGATTATAAAAAATTGTAGAGACGCCCGATTCGGGCGTCTCTACGAATATTAATACGTTTCTACGAATATAATTCCGTTCTGGCATTCAACGAGACGTTGCATGCAACGTCTCTACAAAATAACATTTGTATTTCCTACAATACAAATGAAACGGCTTTCTCTATTGCTTTCTGAATGCCTGCCGCATTTTTTCCTCCCGCTGATGCAAAGAACGGTTGTCCTCCGCCACCTCCCTGAATTTCTTTGGCTGCCTCGCGGGCGATATTTACTGCATTTAATCCTTTCTCTACCAGATCATCACTCAATAATACGGTGATGGAAGGTTTGCCATCGGCCACGCAACCTGCAACATAAAATAATTTCTCTGACTGAACATTTCGGAGCTGGAAAGCCAGGGTTTTGATCTGGTCGTTTGTGTAGTTTCCGGTCACTTGTATCAATTTTATGCCGTTGATCTCTTTCGCATCTTTAAGTAATTGATCACGCAAGTGCATGATTTTTTCATTATTGTATACATCAAGTTGTTTCTTGAGTTCTGCATTTTCTTCGGTTTGTTTCCGAATGGCATGTAGGATATCAGGAACATTATTCAATATTTCTTTTGCTTCTGAAATCAGATCTTGTTGTGTTTCCAGCAATTTTTCCACAGCTTCGCCGGTGATGGCTTCAATACGACGGATACCTGCAGCAATTGAACTTTCAGAGACAATTTTTACCATCCCGATTTGTCCGGTGGATTCCACATGTGTACCTCCGCAAAGCTCGGTGGAAGAGCCGAATTGTATTACCCTGACAGTTTCGCCGTATTTCTCGCCGAACAAAGCCATAGCTCCCATTGCCTGTGCTTCTGCGATAGGGGTTTCGCGCATCTCATTTCGCGTATGATTTTCACGGATTTTACGATTTGCGATGCTTTCAACGGCACGGATTTCTTCTTTGCTTAGCTTTTGAAAATGGGAGAAGTCGAAACGCAGACTTTCCGGATTTACATACGAACCTTTCTGTTCTACATGTGTTCCCAGCACTTCCCGCAAGGCTTCGTGCAATAAGTGGGTAGCTGAGTGGTTGCATTCGGTTGCTTTACGTTTTGCGACATCGATAGTTGCAGTGAATGTTTCGGTGATATCTTCCGGCAATTCTTTTGCAATATGAACTGCCAGATTATTTTCTTTTTTTGTGTCAAGAATCTCTATTTTTCCGTTTTCCCAACTTAAGGTTCCACTGTCACCAACTTGTCCTCCCATCTCGGCATAAAACGGCGTCTTCGATAGTACCAATTGATAATATTCCTGATTTTTCTGTTTTACTTTACGGTAACGCAATATCTCTGTATCAAACGAAGTGTAATCGTAGCCCACAAAAACACTTTCACCTTCTCTCACCGTTACCCAATCGCCGGTTTCCACAACAGCAGCATTACGGGCACGGTCTTTTTGAATTTTCATTTCAGCATTAAACTCATCAATATTAACTGTCATGTTGTTCTCGCGAAGAATCAACTCAGTAAGGTCAAGTGGAAAACCAAAAGTGTCATAAAGCGTAAAAGCTACTTTCCCACTCAACACTCCCCCTCCTTTGGATGGGGTTGGGGGGAGGCTTTTATCTAACAATCTGATACCGGTTTCCAATGTCCTTAAGAAAGAATCCTCTTCCTCTTTAATAACTTTCTCAATCAGTGTCTTTTGATTTATCAGTTCAGGATAGGCTTTTCCCATGACTTCACACAGCACATCCGAAAGTTTGTACATAAATGCTGAGCGTTGATTCAGGAAAGTGTACCCGTAACGTACCGCACGGCGCAATATGCGGCGTATCACGTAGCCTGCCTTGGCATTCGACGGCAATTGTCCGTCGGTGATGGAGAAGGCTATGGTGCGGATATGATCGGCTATTACACGCATGGCAATGTCAGTTTGTACGTTTTGCCCGTATGCAACATCACAAATTTTACCTATTGCTTTGATGATAGGTTGAAACACATCAGTATCATAATTGGATGTTTTTCCCTGAACAGCCATGCAAAGACGTTCGAAGCCCATGCCTGTGTCGATTACTTTGGCAGGAAGTCCTTCGAGTGAACCGTCAGCTTTGCGGTTGAACTGCATGAATACATTGTTCCAGATTTCAATTACTTGCGGATGACTTTCGTTCACGAGGGTAAGTCCGTCGACAAGCGCACGTTCGCTGTCGGGACGAATATCAATATGAATTTCGGAGCAGGGACCGCACGGACCGGTATCGCCCATCTCCCAGAAATTATCTTTTTTATTTCCGTTGATGATACGGTTTGCAGGTAAAAACTGAGACCATATTTCGGCAGCTTCATCGTCGCGCGATAAACCTTCTGACGGAGAACCTTCAAAAACAGTGACGTATAATCTATTTTTATCAAGTTTCAACACATCTACAAGATATTCCCATGCCCATTCGATGGCTTCTTTTTTGAAATAATCGCCAAATGACCAGTTGCCCAGCATCTCGAACATGGTATGATGGTAGGTGTCGTGTCCCACTTCTTCCAGATCGTTGTGCTTTCCGCTAACGCGCAGACATTTCTGTGAATCTGCCACGCGGGGGTACTTTACCGGGTCATTTCCCAGAATGATATTTTTGAACTGATTCATGCCGGCATTGGTGAACATCAATGTCGGATCATCTTTGATGACCATTGGTGCTGAAGCTACAATCTTGTGGTCTTTCGATGCAAAAAAATCGAGAAATGATTGGCGTATTTCCTGTGAAGTCATTTTATATATTTACAATTTAATCATTTACTGTTTACTATCTCCGACTGCTTGATCATTTACTATGTAATAGCATAAATTTATGTGTTAATAAATTTAATCTTTATAATAAATAGTAAAATCCGGCTAAAGGACTGCAAAAATACTTCATTTTTATTATTTTTGCATCAAATTAAACGATAAAAGTTTAAAATTGAGCTAAAAAACATGGCGAAGAAGAAATTTCACTTCAATCCCGAGACATTAAGTTACGAAGAAACTGACAATACCTTGCTTTTTAAAATCAGGCGGTTGTTGATTCACCTTTTTTCCGGGGTTTCTCTGGGTGCAGTTTTCTTTTTCATTTTTGTGAGCTTGTTCGATTCTCCGGAAGAAGTACAACTTGAACAGGAAAAAAGCCGGTTGCAGGCACAATACAAATTGCTGGAACGTAATATGGATGATATTAATGATGTGTTGGCCGATTTACAGCAACGGGATGATAATTTGTACCGCGTTATTTTTCAGGCTGATCCGATTCCGTATTCAGTCAGAAAGTCAACTTCAAATAGTGAGTACTACAAACAGTTGCTCAACATGACCAGTTCACAGATTGCTGTTGCCACTACCAAAAAATACGATGAACTGAAGAAACAAATTTATATTCAGTCGAAATCCTATGATGAACTGGTGAAACTGGCAAGCAATCAGGAAGAAATGCTCAAACATATCCCTGCTATTCAGCCTATCCTGAATAGAAATCTGACACGTACTGCCTCAGGATTCGGCTGGCGTATTGACCCTGTTTATCGTACACGGCGATTCCATGAAGGAATGGATTTTACTGCGCCGGTGGGTACTGATATTTATGCTACGGGAAATGGAACCGTGCGTTTGGCCGGTTGGCGACAAGGTTATGGGAACTGTGTTGAGATCAATCATGGTTTTGGCTATCTGACCCTTTACGGACATATGCATCAGATAAAAGTACGGGCAGGGCAGAAGGTCAGTCGTGGTGATGTCATAGGAAAAGTTGGCAGTACCGGAAAATCAACGGGTCCCCACTTGCATTACGAAGTACATTACAAAGGAAAAGTAATGAATCCGCAACAGTACTATTTCCTGGATCTTTCACCCGAGGAGTATGATCAGATGGTGCAGCTGAGTAATAACGCGGGGCAGATGTTTGATTAACCACAAAAATATTTTTTACCACATTAGTCACATAAGTACACTTTAGTTATTCTTGCGAATCAGGAGTTAAAACTTTCATCTGATTTATCGGGAGATGTCTCCATGCGTGCGCAAGCGCCCTTAGTCGACATGACGGTCGGTATCATTATAAAAAAGGATGAGGTTGGCGGCTTTGCCGCCAACCTCATCCCCGTAATGATCACATAATGTGCCGTCATGTTGAGCGGAGCGCTGCAGGCGCGTAGTCGAAACATCTCCCGATAAATCAGATGAAAGTTTTAACTCCTGATTCGCAAGAATAACTAAAGTGTACTTATGTGACTAATGTGGTTTGTATTATTACAACCTCGCTTTGAACGCGCATTCTCTGTAATATTATCTTTACGTTTGTGACAGGTTTCTTTATAAAATCTTTATAATTTCAAAATTACATTTGCAGCAAATTATTAACACGACAGATACGTGTTTGGCAAATGTAACTGGATTGAAATTATGAAATACAACAGATCTTACCAGATTGTTTTAAAAGAACTAGGGAATTTACTTTCCCTGATGGGATTAATTCTCATTGTTCCCGTATTTGTCGGGCTT
>Ga0209575_10000943_pt1 | contig 13674 bp, 5 predicted proteins | sample Medcelwee11metaG_FD_187172 | JGI IMG/M metagenome (GOLD analysis project Ga0209575, IMG submission 187172) | Freshwater pond sediment microbial communities from the University of Edinburgh, under environmental carbon perturbations - Medium... | ecosystem: Environmental > Aquatic > Freshwater >...
TTGTTTTTTCAGCATAATCCATTCGGTTCGGGATGGGGATATATGAGTTGGGGACATGCGGTTAGTTCCGATTTGATTCATTGGAAGCAATTAAACGTAGTCATGAAGCCGGACGCTCACGGTGATATTTTCTCGGGTTGTGTTGTTGTGGATAAAAACAATACAGCAGGATTTGGAACTGACGCCCTGATTGCAGTATATACATCGGCAGGTAGTTCGCAAGCACAATCCATAGCTTTTAGTGTTGATAAAGGCAGAACCTTTATCAAATACCGGGATAATCCTGTTTTGGATAATCCGGGCAGGCCTGATTTCAGAGATCCTAAAGTGTTTTGGTATGCACCTTCCCAACAATGGATAATGTCATTAGCAACCGGGCAAACGATTAGTTTTTATAGATCACCGGATTTGAAAAACTGGACTAAACTTAGTGAGTTTGGTGTTGGTGTAGGTTCTCATGATGGTGTTTGGGAATGTCCTGATATTTTTCCATTAAAATTTGCTGATGAAATAAAATGGGTGTTGCTGGTAAGCATCAATCCCGGTGCGCCAAACGGGGGTTCCGGTACTCAGTATTTTATTGGTAATTTTAATGGCACTTCCTTTTCTTCTGATTCAGCACCCTATCCATTATGGGTGGATTACGGAAAAGATAATTATGCCGGTATAACCTGGGAAAATATCCCTGAAAGTGATGGAAGAAGGATACAGATTGCCTGGATGAATAACTGGCAATATGCAGGAGCAATTCCTACATATTCCTCAGGAGGTAATGGTGCTCGTAGTAGCATGACTTTACCACGTGAGTTGTCAATTGAAAAACATGTTGAAGGATATTTCTATTTAAGAAACAAAGTGGTTACTGAAATTGAGGGTATCGCAACTGAATGGACAAATATTCCCGGAGAGAATGTTGCTGTTGGTTTAGAAAAGCAATATTTACTGAATATTGGAAATGAAAAATCATATCATCTTCGTTTGACAACAACTTTAACAGAAGAACAGGTATTTACTTTGTCGCTTCAAAATGATAATAATGATGAAAGTAAGATACAAATAAACAAAAAGAAGAATCAAGTTAATTTTTATCGCAATAATTCAGGAGAAGTAAATTTTTCCGGATTATTTTCCGGCATGTCGAGCGGCCCACTCAATAATAACTCTGAATCAATAACTCTGGACATTTATGTTGATCAGTCCTCAATTGAAATCGTAGCCAACGATGGTGAGCTCACACTTACTCATCAGGTTTTTCCTTCCTCCCTATATAATAAAATTAAAGTTTCTGTTAATACAGGAACCTCATTTTTCTCTGTAAAATATAGAACACTTAACAGCATCTGGAAGTAATTGTATCAAAATTACACGAAGATGTAACAAATTTTACAGATAATAGAATTTCACTACCCTACTTTTGCCATGTAATTTGACGTGAAAAATCGTCGCATGATTGACAAATGACAGTCAATCATTAAATCTGATAAGCATGAACACAAAAACAAAACATCTTTTTTTCATTTTTCTCTTTTTTGTTTCAGGAGTTGTAGCCAATTCCTATGAAAATAAATACGCTTTTATAACCGCCTCTGATAGTTTCGAAACAATTCAGGATGATGACGAATTAGCTGCTGCAACCTGGTTTAAAACTTATTATACAACGGGTGATATTGTTACAGCATCCGAAATCAAAAGTAATTCGGTTGATTTATCACAATACAATCTTATCTGGATACATATCGACAGAGAAAATAATACAGGAGAGATACCTGCAATATTAAAAGATCCCAATGTGCTGTCAAAAATAACATCCTATTATAAAAATGGCGGAAATTTATTGCTAACAACTCATGCAACCCAATATATTACTGATTTAGGAAGATCGATTCGCAAACCAAATTTAATAAGTGCCGGAACAGCCAGTCCTAATAATGATGTTTGGACAATCAATCCAAATATTGGAATGACAAATAATTATATTTCTCACCCGATTTATGCCGGCCTTTCTACAAACAATTTATTGTATACGTATACTACCTTTCCACTTTTAGGGTCAGGTTTAAAAGAAAACCATAATTCGATGTGGGATTTGAATAGTTATGGTTATGCAGGGAATGTGGTGAATGCATTTGAAGATGAAAATGATGCCAGAGTAATAGGTACCTGGGGGCAAGTTACAGATTATTGTTGTGCAGGCATAGTCGAATTTTTACCTTCCGTCGAATACAAGGGTAATTGTATTGCCATTGGCATTGCAGCCTACGAGTGGAATCAGAATGATAAAACCAATGCTTATCTGCTGAATATCAAAAGGCTTACCACAAATGCCATTGCTTATTTAGCAACTTATGTTTCTGATACTGTTGTTATGCCTGTCGCACCTAAGCTGGTATCACATTTCAATATGGAACTGAATGAATCACTAACCTCGGTTAATGAGATTTACGGAAATCGCACATTTATTGTCGAAAATGCTAAGGCTACACGTGAGAGTATTCCCGGAGCTGAAGGAAATGCCTTACGTTTTGATGGGTTCTCAACTTTCATTAAAGGAAGGTTCAATGTTGCAGAATTAAGTAATCAGGCCTTATCAACATCAGTTTGGTGTGCGATGGAAACATATCCGATGATGAATATTGATGGAACAGATGATACTCACACTATCATTGCCGGTAATATGAATAATGAATCGGGTTTTGCTTTTACAATCAATGCTCATGGTAAATATGGTTTTGAAATGTTTATCAATGGAGTTAAAGTAAAATGTTATGCACCTGATAAATTTCCTAAATATGAATGGGTCAATTTATCTGCTGTTGTGAGCGTGAGATTTCAGGAAATTCAACTTTTTAAGAATAATGAACTCATTGCAAAAACAAGTTTCAAAACAAGTGAATTAAATACCGGATCAGGTGTTCTATACATTGGTAAATCATATGATGATGTGAATCGATTTGTTGGTCCTTTCAGAATCAATACCATCAATGGATTAATTGATGATTTCAGAATATATTCGGGCGAATATGATTTCACAGCAACAAAACAACAGCCTGAGAATGTTGCTGATTTATCCATTCCTTCCATCAGATTTCGCGATGAAATCCAACGTCCGTTGTATCATGGGATGCCTGCGGCCAACTGGACAAATGAGCCCCACGGACTTCTGTATTATAATAACAAGTATCATTTGTTTTTTCAAAAGAACGGCAACGGTCCTTATTGGGGGAGAATACATTGGGGACATATCACCAGCTACGACCTGATTACCTGGAAAGAAGAAAAAGCTGCGATTGAACCGAATTCGTGGTATGATATTAAAGGAGCATGGTCGGGATGTGTTTATTCTGATCCGGAATTGACCAACGGTGTTCCATATCTTTATTATACTTCAGTTGATATGGGAAGAGCATCTATTGCAGAGACTCGTCCTCTGGATGCTGATTTGATTACATGGGAAAAACGTGCCGATAATCCCGTTATTCCAAATCGTCCGTCGGGCTTGGATGAAGATTTTCGCGATCCCTACATTTTTAAATCTAACGGGATTCTCTATATGATTGTTGGAACACGCAAAGGAGGAAAAGGCACAACGACTCTCCACCAGTATAATCCTATTACCAAAACATGGAGCAATGATGGAAGAATATTTTATCAGTCAACAAGTACAGATTACGGGGTGTTTTGGGAAATGCCTGTTATTGTTCCTGTGAATGATGGAAAATGGTTGTTTGTTGTAACTCCGCTGGGAGCTAAGAATGGGGTAGAAACTTTATATTGGGTTGGAACAATAAATCCCAACGGAACTTTCAATCCTTATTCACATGCACCTAAAGAAGTAGAAGTCAGTAACATGTCGAAGGATGGCTTTGGATTGTTGTCACCTTCCATCATGCATAAAGACGGAAAGAATATTGCAATTGGAATCGTTCCCGATAAATTGGGTGGTGATGATAACCGTAGATTGGGGTGGGCGCATACATTTAGCTTGCCACGTGAATGGTCATTGGATTCAAATAACAACCTTGTTCAGCAACCTTATGAAGGGTTGAGAGCAAAACGGATAAATTCAACTTCGTACAGTTTAGTAAATCAGCAACTTACCGGAGTTCAATCATTGGACCCCGTCAGGGGTAAAGCCGTCGAAATTGAAGGAATATTTACCATCTCTTCACACCAGGATCAGCTCTTTGGATTTAATGTCCGTAAAAGCGGTGAGAATTCAATTAAGATATTTTACGAACCAGCCAGAAATCTATTTACTGTTGATGCACGAAGTATCAGTAGGTTATCAAATGATGGATGGTTGTATAATGGCTTGTATGTAAGCTCACTGCCCGAAACTGTTACCGCAGGTCAAACATTTAAAATCCATGTATTTATTGATCATTCTATCATGGATATTTTTATCAATAATAAATGGGCGTTCTCCATTAGAATATTCCCGACAGATATAAATTCCGACGGTATTGAAGTGATTTCGGAGGGAACTACAACATTCGTTAATTCAGTAAAAGCATGGAAATTAAGTAATGAAGACTCTACCGGAATTGTTGTCAATCCGGATGTCAACGATAGCAATATCTATTTTTCAGGCAATGAATTGGTATATGAAAATATACCTGTTGATGCAAAGCTTAGTATTTATGATTCATTGGGAAAATTATTGGTCAAAGATGTATTGCCATATGAATACAGCGGTGCTGCTTTATCGGAAAAGAAAATCTATATGATACAAGTAAATACCGATACCGGTAGTTGTGTGAAAAAAATTGTCAAAAATTAAAAAATATTTAAATTCTATTTAATACATTATTTCATCCTTAAAAAAAATTTTTATGAAAAAAACAATTTTACTCCTGTTAGTCTGTGTTTTGTTTTTAACAGCTACAGCACAGCCCTCAAAAGCAGCTTTTGTAAGCTCTTTTGCCTCTTTGGTTGATCTTCAGAACAATGGAGATGATGATGAAGCCGCAGCAGCCACCTGGCTCGTAAATACTTACGGAGGTGTTTTTCTACCCGTATCACAGATTAAAAACAGTACAGTAAATCTTTCGGATTACAAAGCACTATGGATTCATTTCGACCGTCAGTCAGATGAAACAACCATCAATAATGAATTTGCGGCAGCATTCCTTGATGCAGATGTAAAAACAGCCATAAACAACTTCTATAAAGCAGGTGGAAATCTTTTGCTTTCCACATATGCTACACGTTATGTGACAGATCTTGGTAGATATGATCTCGCCATTGATCTGAAAGGCTTTGGAAATGGCGGAAATAATCCGGATGTCTGGTCGGCATCTCCTACCTGGGGTACATTTGTAGGTGCTGCTGAGGTTTTTAATAAAATCAGCGATTCCCTTTATGATGATTTAACCGGAATCAACTATATCTTAAGAGATAATGGTAACACTTATCCGATTATTCCATTATTAGGTGCCGGATGGAAAGAAGATCACAATTATTTCTGGAATCCCCAACCAGACAAAGCAAATAATGATAATTACAAATACATTGATTTCCAAAATGTATGGTCCACAAATTCGCTTGCTACATGGGCGCATGTTCAGGATTATTTCGGAACAGCTATAACACGCTGGAATACCAAAGGAGATTACAATGGAACTGCTATTACGATTGGAATAGGATCCTATGAGTGGAATCAGAATTCAGGAACGAATGCATATCATTCAAATATCACACAATTGACCAAAAATGCTTTAGACGAATTATCGCCATTAGGAATTAGTACCGATAATATCATTAATTCAGAAAATGATATTAAGATGATTATTAACGAACAATATATCAGGATTGAAAATGCAAGGTCGGCTGTTGTTGCCAGCATATATGCAATCAATGGTAAACTGATACATTCCTATCAGTTCAATCAGATACAAAATCAATTTGATATTAGCAACCTTCACAAAGGCATGTATATCATTGAAACAATTGTCGAAGGGAAATCTACCATCACTAAGTTTATCAAATAAACTCATCAAATAAAATTATACCATTTTTCTTAAAACTAACAATTAATAAAAAAAATCATGAAAAAGAATTTTTTACTTTTAGTTATTTGTGCCTTAATCCTATGCGTGCCTGCATCTGCTGTCACCAAGAAGGCCGGTTTTTTAAATGTTGCAGCATCTGTTACAGCAATTGCTGATGATGACGAGAAGGCTGCTGCACAATGGTTCACAACTACTTATGGTGGTGATTATATTCCTGTTTCTCAAATTGGAACCATTGATTTATCACAGTATGGGGTAATCTGGATTTATGCCGATAATGAAAGTGGTTATGCAGATGCTCCCGATGCAATTTATGCAGTGGCCGGTGTGTTGACTGATTACTATAAAGCCGGAGGCAATTTGTTGTTGTCGATTTATGCAAATAATTTATTGTATGAATTCGGTCGTACGGATATGTGGCCGAACGTGGTTGGAGGAGCCGGACCGGGAGCAGTAAATGTTGATGTGTGGTCATTGTCAACTGCCTACGGTACCTGGGACCCTACAAAAACGGTGTTCGACAGATCGGGTGATCCATTATTTACAGGTTTGACAACTGAATCTGTAACCAGAGGAAACGGCAGTAATTATATTACAATACCTTTTATCGGCAACGGATGGAAAGAAGATCACAACTGTTTTTGGACAATGGATATTGCTGATGCAGGTTTACCAAACGACAATTCAGCAAAACTTACCACATGGGAATCAACACATAATGTCACCACATTAGGGACATGGGGACATGTACAGGACTATTTCGGATCAGCTATTTCACGCTGGAAACCAACTGATGTATATCGCGGAACATGTATTACAATAGGAATTGGAGGTTATGAGTGGAAAATTAAAGACGGTACAAATCCGTATCAGGCCAATATCGAAAGATTGACCAAGAATGCATTGGATGAAATGAAATCACCTGCTTCTGCTTTAAACTCTATTCAGGAACTCGGGATTAAATTAGTTGTAGTAAATAATGTTTTGACTGTTCTTGATGCTGAAAATATTGCTAAAGGCCAAATTTATAATGTCAATGGCCAAATTCTTAAATCATTTGAACAATCTGAAATTAGAACCGGAATCAATGTTTCTGATTTATCAAAAGGACTGTATATCATTAAATTAATCGACTCTACCGGAAAAGCTCTTGCTGCTGACAAGTTCATTCTGTAATTTTTATAAAATATATTTATGTAACTCTCATTGATTCAGGATAATATTTTGTCTTTGAGAGTTGCATTACAATCTTTGTAAATAAAGTTGCTAATAATGTTAATATGAAACATTACCATAGAAAAGTTATCATTCAGTTCATTGTCTTGTGCTTTGCTGTGAATATATTTGCGCAGGGATATTATAATGAATTATACCGACCTCAATATCATTTTACGGCTAAAGATGCATGGATTGGAGATCCTTGTGGGTTAACAAAATTTGATGGTAAATATCATTTTTTTTGGTGGGGGCATGCGATTTCTACTGATCTGGTTAATTGGAAACAATTGGACTGGCCAATGCTCGGAGGAACTGGTTTTAGTTATTTTACAGGGTCAATTGTTGTCGATAAGGAAAATACGGCAGGGTTTAATACCAGAGGTAAAATTCCAATGGTGGCAATTTATACTTCAGCCCAAAGCAATGGTATTCAAAACCAATCTATATCTTATTGCAATTCAGATGATTTAAATTATAACCGTTTTCAGTATTTTTCAGGAAACCCTGTCTTGGATTTGAATAGTAATTCTTTTCGGGATCCTGATGTGGTCTGGCATGAACCAACCCAACGATGGATAATGAATATTGTTCTTGCTGACGAACGAAAGGTGAATTTTTACTCTTCGAAAGATCTTAAAACATGGGATTTCTTGAGTTCTTTTGGTCCTGTTGCTGCGAGACAGGAGATATGGGAGGTTTCGAGTCTTGTTGAGTTGCCGGTTAATTACCACTATAAAAATAAAAAACATGTATTAATTGTTGGAATGGGGCCAAATAAAGCAGAATATTTCGTAGGTAATTTTGACGGCACATATTTTACTCTTGATCCGTTATTCAGTGAATATATTCATAATGGAGTTGGTATTGAAGGTGATGTGTTCGATTCATTTGAAAGAACCAATTTTGATGGCTGGATAGTGACAGGCAATGCATTTGGGAGTTTTCCAAACGAAGGTAGTTTAGCAAATCAAATGAATGTTTCAGGTTTTATTGCTAATAAATTGGTGAATTCTTATAACGGTGGTGATGGTGCAACCGGTAAAATGATTTCACAACCTTTTAAAATTCAAAAACCTAATATTAATTTTCTTATTGGAGGAGGTAATGATATTAGCAAAACTTGTATTCGTTTGCTTGTTGATGGCACAATTGTTCGAACAGCGTCAGGAGATAATCACGAGTCGTTGAGATGGAAAGGGTGGAATGTATCCGAATTAATTGGGAAAAACGCAATGATTGAAATTGTAGATGAAAGTACAAGCGGATGGGGACATATCCTGGTTGATCATATCATGTTCTCCGATATCTTAATGAACACAGGTCTTGAACATGCGCTTTGGGGTGATTCAGGACCGGATTTTTATGCTGTTCGTCCATACAGAGATTATGATGACCCCAATTCTCAACCACTCTGGCAGGCATGGATGAGTAACTGGGAGTATGCAACAGTCACACCGACTCATCCATGGAGAGGAGTTCAGTCTATTCCCAGAGAAATTGATTTAAAAACGTCGGTGAAAGGGTATGTGCTGATTCAGAAACCATTCAGGGGATTTGAGTCTCTCAGAAAAGAAGTTGTGATTGTACAGAATATTGATATAAACGGAACGCAACAGATAGAGAAGTTTAAACCTTCGCGAAACGTATATGAAGCGAAATTTACATTTGACCTGAGCGGAGATAAGCAACAGGATTTTGGACTGAATTTATGTGCCAAAAGGATGTCAAAGGTTGTGTTGGGATATAATGCTTCAACTTCCAATGTGTATTTCGACAGGACACAATCAGGAAATGTCTCTTTCAGTGATAAATTTCCCAAAGTTCTGAATGTTCCTGTTAAAAACACTAGTAATCAAATTAAATTTCATGTTCTGGTTGATGAGTCGACAATTGAGATTTTTATTAATGATGGTGAATACGTGATCTCATCCTTGATTTTCCCTGCAGCAGAAGCAACAGATATTGAATTATTTTCAAAAAACGGAAACACTAATTTAGCTGATTTTCAGGGTTGGGAATTGAATTCTATATGGAATACTACAACAAAAAGCGTTGATATTCAGGATGTATACAAAGAAGTCACTGTCTTTGTAAATAAGGATAATATGATTTCAATAAACACAAATATCGGAGCTATACACGACCTCATTCTTATGAATATAGACGGCAGAATACTTTTAAAGGAAGATAATGTGCAAAATAAATCCCAAATTCAAATAAACAAAAAATTTCCGTCAGGAATTTACTTTGTCAGGATGACAATAGAGAATGAACAGATAACAAAAAAAATAATAATTCAAAATTAACAAAAATTCAATTAATAACCATTAAGTCAAAAAAACTCATGAAACTACTAAAAAAAAGAAACAAGTTTCGACAAATCTTGCTATTGCTCATCATGACTTTTTCAACAGCGATTATGGCTCAGAAAGTTGATGTTCGCGGTGTAATTACATCTGCCGAAGATAACGAGCCGCTGATTGGTGTTAGCGTTATTGAAAAAGGAACCCGTAATGGGGTAATCACTAATTTAGATGGTGAATTTATAATTGCTGTTGAATCTGTTAATGCCGTTCTTCAGTTCTCAATGGTTGGGATGGAAAGTCAGGAGATAAGGGTTGGTAACAGGAAGATGATCAATGTCGTATTAAAAACAGATGCAATTCTACTCGATCAGATCGTTGTTACAGGCTATACTACTGAAAGGAAAGCGGAAATAACAGGGGCTGTTTCAATTGTAAAAATAAGCGACGTATCAAGTATTCCCACAGGTAACATTATGTCGACTTTACAAGGGCGTTTGCCGGGGGTTAATATTACCACCGACGGACAACCCGGAGGTACATCTACAGCAGCTACCATTCGTGGTATCACAACCATCAATAACAGCGGTCCGTTATATGTAATCGACGGGGTACAAACTCGTGCTAATGTTGCAACCTTGCTGAACGCTAATGATGTTGAGTCAATACAGGTGTTGAAAGATGCAGCTTCGGCTTCAATATATGGTACTCAGGCTGCTAACGGTGTAATTATTATTACAACCAAGAAAGCAGGAAAACAAAAAACAAAAGTAAATTTTGATGGTCAGCTTACAGCGCAAACATTTCATTCCAATATTCAATTACTCAATGCCCAACAATGGGGAGATGTGTACTGGAAAGCATATCAGAATGACGGAGTGCAACCTGCTCATGATCAGTATGGAAATGGTGAAACAGCAGTTATTCCGGAATTTATTGACGTGGATAAAACAATGCCGGCAGGGGATACAAACTGGGCAGATCAGGTGTATCAAACGGCTATGTTACAAAATTATAATCTTTCTGTTTCAAGTGGTGGAGAGAACTCATCCTCTTTGTTCTCGTTCAACTTCTTCGATCAGGATGGATTAATCAAATATACAAACTTCCAACGTTTCAATATTCGTTTGAACAATTCATACAGCTTTTTGAATAACCGGGTGCGATTGGGTGAGAATGTAAATGTAAGCAACTGGTCGGAAGTATTGAAACCCGGAGGCATTGAAGAACTAACCATTGCACAGCATCCCCTGATTCCGGTATATGACATAAATGGGGGTTATGCAGGTCCTACTCAGGGATTGGGAGATAAACCCAATCCGGTTCGATTGTTGGACCAGCAAAAAGATAACCGGATGACTCAATGGCGTATTTTCGGAAATGTATACCTGGAAATTGAACCGATCAAGAACTTTGTTCTGAGAAGTAATTTCGGTTTGAACTACAGAAATGAGTTTCTGTCGAATTTTGAACCCAGATGGGCTGAAGGTACAAGTCGTGTAGTCGATAAAAATACTTTGTACGTGAAGTCAGCTTACGACAGGGAATGGATTTGGTCAAATACTGCTGCTTATAATTTCAGTATCGACCGACATAGCGTAAACTTCTTCCTTGGTATGGAAGCAAAAGAAAGTATCTATGAGTTCATGGATGCACAACGAGAAGACTATCTGGTGGAATCGATGGATTATCGCTATCTGACAGCTGGTGAAGGTACACAGACGAATGGTGGATTGATGGATCGTACCACAATGGTTTCATACTTCGGGAAATTAAATTATGCCTATAACGACAGGTATTTGTTCTCTGCTACATTACGAAACGATGCGTCTTCCCGTTTTGGAGCAAACAATAATTCTGCTTATTTTCCTGCTGTTTCGGGAGGATGGCGCATTTCACAGGAAGATTTTATGAAAGATATCGATGCGGTTTCAGACCTTAAGATCAGAGCAAGTTGGGGTCAAAATGGAAATGACCAGATGGATAATGAAGCAACCTATACTAAATATCTTTTTAACCTGATTACGGCAGGTTATGATTTGGCCGGAATAGATCAGGGAACGATATATAATGGCATTATCAAACAACGTACAGGAAATCCTGATATCAAATGGGAAGTGACAACTCAAACAAACATCGGTCTTGATATGGCCATGTTCAAAAACCGATTGACACTGACCCTTGATTATTATATGAAAACGACCAATGATATGTTGATTGATCGTCCGTATATAGGTGTAATTGGTGAGGGTGGATATATGTCGTACAACGGTGCTTCCCTCAAAAACAACGGTATCGAAGGTACGGTTACATGGCGCGATGTTGTGAATAAAGATTTTTCATACGAAGTGTCGTTTACAGGAACAGCTTACAAAAATATAATTACCGATTTACCTGAAGATATTTATTATACCTGGGGAGGTGGTAATGGTATTGATATGAGTATTGTCGGTCAGCCGCTTGGTTCGTGGATGGGGTACAAAACGAACGGACTATACAAGACTGATGATGATTTGAATGACGGTATCAGTCAGCCGGGAAAAGGAATCGGACGTATCCGTTATGTGGACTTAAACGAGGATAATATTATTGATGATAAAGACAGGACATGGTTGGGGACTGACTTGCCTAAGTTTGTAGGCGGATTAAATCTATCCATGAATTATAAATCCATAGATTTCTCGATGTTCTTTAATGGTATTGTCAGAGACGCATGGAATAACTCAAAATTCTATACTGATTTCTTTCAACTATGGACAGGTAACCATGGTACTGCATTGTTGGATGCTTTTGATCCTGTTACAAATTTCAATTCGAATATTCCTGCTCTAACTGCTGTCAATACGAATGAAGAAAACCGAACTTCTCAGTACTTTATCGAAGACGGTTCATATGTCAAATTGAAAAATATTCAGATTGGATATACTGTGCCTAAGAAGATTACAGATAAATTGGGAGCTTCAAACATCCGTTTTTATTTTCAGGGACAGGACCTTTTAACTTTTACAAATTATTCAGGTGCCGATCCTGAAGGTTTGGGTTATCCTTATCCTTTGCCCAGGACTTTCACTTTAGGATTTAATGTTGGTTTTTAACTTCAAAAAATAATTAATCATGAAATACAAAGTATTAATCATACTGATATCAATCCTTGCAATTTATTCTTGCAGTGACGATTTTCTGGATTCAAAACCGCAGGGAAAACTGAGTGATGAAATTCTAAATACACCTGAAGCCATTGATGCTTTATGTACTGCAGCATATTCAGCATTGGCCGGGCCGGAAGGAAGTGACGGTGCATTTCTTTCTCCTACCACTAACTGGATTTACGGAGATGTGCGTGCTGAAACGGCTTACAAAGGTGGTGGTGGTATTACGGATTTATGGGAGTTCCATGCATTCGAAACTTTTACCGGAGTTTATGCTACAAATGGTTTGCTCGACCGTAAATGGTATCACATGTATATTAGTGTACAAAGGGCTAATGCTGCAATAAGAAGACTTAATGCCGTGAGCATTGAGGATGTACCTCTTAGGGATGTTAGACTCGGAGAAATGAAATTTTTGCGTGCACATTTCTTTTTCGAATTAAGTCGTTTGTTCAATAAAATTCCTTATTTCGATGAAAATGTCGACACAAAGGATTATATCAATATACCTAACGATCAGTTTAACCGTGATGAAATTCTTGGAAAGATTGCTCAGGAGTTTGCTGAAGCTGCGGCATTATTACCGCCTACCCAGCCTGAAGCCGGACGTGTAGATAAATATGCTGCTTTAGCTTATCAGGCAAAGGCAACACTTTACAGGGCATACAAACAAGATGAACTAACAAATCAGGTAACTGAGACTAATCAGTCATTAATGGCTGAAGTAGTTACACTTTGTGATGAAGTCGCAGCTGGGGGTTATGCATTACTTTCTGATTATCAGCAGTTGGCTGAAGTGGAGTATGAACACGGTTCTGAATCTGTTTTTGGAGTGGAGTATTCAATAGAAGACGGTACAACACTTGGACGTATTAACTGGAGTAATTTAGTTTGTACAGCCCGAGGTCCGGTGTATGGTGGTGATGGCTTTTTTCAACCGAGTCAACATCTTGTGAACTCTTTCAAAACAGATGCAGGTGGTATTCCTGATTT
>Ga0209575_10000944_pt1 | contig 13672 bp, 11 predicted proteins | sample Medcelwee11metaG_FD_187172 | JGI IMG/M metagenome (GOLD analysis project Ga0209575, IMG submission 187172) | Freshwater pond sediment microbial communities from the University of Edinburgh, under environmental carbon perturbations - Medium... | ecosystem: Environmental > Aquatic > Freshwater >...
CACCGTGGTCGGTGTGATCGAGGAGGCACTGGCCTGGGTCGAAACCGGGGCGAAGATTTTCTGGGTGGGGGGAATCGAAGGCTACAACCTGCAGGACCTCGAAGACCTGCACGCCCTGTCGAAGGGCAAACCCGACAAGATCAAGGGAAAAAAACTTCTCCAGGATTATCCCGACTACGACCACTACAAGGATGTCGCTTTCGAAAGCCAGGACTCCGAGATGACCCGCTCGATCAAGATCGTCGAGCAGTACAGCCAGAACCTGCCGGAGCTGTTCGCCAAGCTGCGCCGCAACGCGGTCACCGACGAGCTGGAGGCCAGTATCACCCTGAGCACGGCGCACCGGGCCAAAGGTCTGGAGTGGGACGCCGTTCAACTCGCCGAGGATTTCTCCTTCGAGCCGTTCGACCCGGACAACGACCCGGAGGCCTGGGTGGACGAGATGAACCTGCTCTACGTGGCCTGCACCCGTGCCATGCAGATACTCGCCGTCAACTCGACCGTGCTGGAGATCATGCAGGAGTTTGTCGATCGCCGTGATGGCAGGAAACCGGACACGCCGCTGGTCTTCCTGTAGACGAAGTATCCCCCACCGGACTCCAGCTCTGTACGACAGTTGTGATAACATGACGTACAAAGTTGACTAGGAGATTCGCGACCATGGCAAGTACCATCCGTTCCGCTCGCCTGGGGTTGCGCGCCACGCCGCAGCAGGAAGCGGTGCTGCGCCGCGCAGCCGAGGTGGCCAACAAATCGATGACCGATTTCATCCTCGACAGTGCCTGCCAGGCCGCCGAGCGGACCTTGCTCGATCAACGCCTGTTTCTGGTATCCGGCAGCCAGTCCCAAGCCTTGCTGGAGATGCTGGACCGGCCTGCCCAGGACAATCCTGGCCTGAAGGATCTGTTCTCGCGAGCGGCACCTTGGGACAAATGATATCGCTGGCCGCGCCCCAGGCGCTGGATGCCAGCCATTCACTGGAGGGGTTCGATTGCGGCAGGCCGAGCCTGGATGATTGGCTGATACGCCATGCCCGGCAGGCGCAGGCCAGCGGTTCGGCCAAGACCTACGTGGTCGCTGACGGCGTGCGCGTCGCGGGTTACTACAGCCTCACTGTAGGACAGATCGATACCCTGGAAGCTCCTGATCGTGTCCGCCGGGGCATGGGGGGCTACCCCATACCCGTTGTCATCCTGGCGCGGCTGGCCGTAGCCCAGCGGAACCAAGGGCTCGGAATTGGCGTGGGCCTGTTGCAGGACGCGATCCGGCGTACCCTCACCATCGCCGAGCAGGCCGGCGTTCGGGCGCTGCTGACGCATCCGATCGACGAGGAGGCATCACGCTTCTACCTGCGCTTCGGCTTCGAAGCATCGCCTGTTCGTGAGCAACAGTTGCTGCTGCTGCTCAAGGACGCACGTCGGCTGCTTGCTCCGCCGGCGTCCCCCAAGGGATAGGCTCACACTCCAGGACCTATCGACAGTTCCCTGCCTTGCGGAACCCGGCGGCCTCGGCATCCGCCGCCGACCCAAACGAGACACGATTTTTTTCCTGCACTTGCTCGTAGCTCGGGCAGCCGACCGGCAGGTGGTAGACCTTGCTGGCGCTGTTGCCGATCACCGGGGCGCTGCCGTCCTGTTCGGCAACCTGCACTGGCGGCTCTACCGGCCGGCGGGCGGGCGTGGCCGTGCCCTGCCCGGTCAGGCCTTCCCCGCTCGGCTTGTGCCCCAGCGTCCAGGTGCGCTCGCCCGTCACGAACGGGTTGTGGTGGCCCATGACCTGCGCAATCCGCCGATCGCGTGAACATCTTGGCTCAGACGAGAAGATTATGACGGGACAGATCACCTCTACTGTCCATATCGAAGATAGTGAGCAGAAGCAATCCCTTACCCCAGCCCCTTGAGAATCTCTCGGAAGCTGCCCAGCCCGGCCTCGATGTTCTCGATGATCTCCTCGGCCAGCTCGTCCGGCTCCGGCAGGTTCTCCAGGTCGGCCAGCGACTTGTCCTTGAGCCAGAAGATGTCCAGGCTGGTCTTGTCGCGGGCGAGGATCTGCTCGAGGCTGTACTTGCGCCAGCGGCCCTCGGGGCTGTCCGTCTCGTGCCAGGTTTCCTGGCGCTCGTGGAGGTTTTCCGGGTGGTAGCAGGCGATGAACTCCTGCAGATCCTCGAAGCGCAGCGGCTTCTTCTTCAGCGTGTGGTGGATGTTGGTGCGGTAGTCGTAGATCCACACCTCACGCGTCCAGGGTTCCTTGCGCGCCGCCTTGTTGTCGAAGAACAGCACGTTGGCCTTCACGCCCTGGGCGTAGAAGATCCCGGTGGGCAGGCGCAGGATGGTGTGCAACTTGGTGGTTTCCAGCAGCTTCCTGCGCACCGCCTCGCCGGCACCGCCCTCGAACAGCACGTTGTCCGGCAGCACCACGGCCGCCTGGCCGGTGGTCTTGAGCATGCTGCGGATGTGCTGGAGGAAGTTGAGCTGCTTGTTCGAGGTGGTCGCCCAGAAGTCTTGGCGGTTGTAGGTGAGCTCGTCGGTTTCTTCCTCGCCCTCGGCATTGGTGAAGCTCATCGAGCTCTTCTTGCCGAACGGCGGGTTGGCCAGCACATAGTCGAAGCGCCGGCCGTCGTCGGCAATCAGCGCGTCGTTGGGGGAAATCGTGCTCTGGCCGTCGATCTCGCCGATGTTGTGCAGCAGCATGTTCATCAGGCACAGGCGGCGGGTGCTGGCGACGATCTCGTTGCCGTGGAAGGTCGAGTTCTTGAGGAAGGTTTTCTGCCCGATATCCAGCGCCGGATTGGCGGCCAGATAGTCGTAGGCGGCGAGGAAGAAGCCGCCCGTACCGCAGGCCGGGTCGGCGATGGTCTTGCCCGGCGCGGGGCGCACGCACTCGACCATGGCACGGATCAGCGCGCGCGGGGTGAAGTACTGGCCGGCGCCGGACTTGGTGTCCTCGGCATTCTTCTCCAGCAGGCCCTCGTAGATGTCGCCCTTCACGTCGGCGCCCAGCTTCACCCAGCGCGTCTCGTCGATCATGGCGATCAGCCGGGTCAGCTTGGCCGGGTCCTGGATCTTGTTCTGCGCCTTGGTGAAGATCTGCCCGAGCAGGCCCGACATGCCGCCCAGCACGCGCAGCAGGGTGACGTAATGGATCTCCAGATCGACGCCGCGCCGGCTGGTCAGGCTCGGCCAGTCGTAGCCCTCGGGAATGCCGATGTTGCGCTTGTGCGGCGGCTTGGCGTACTCGTCGGCCATCTTCAGGAAGATCAGATAGGTCAACTGCTCCAGATAGTCGCCGTAGCCCACGCCGTCGTCGCGCAGGGTGGTACAGAAGCTCCAGACTTTGGAGACGATGGCATCAGTGCTCATGAAGGATTCAGTCCTGCGAGTTCAGTTGCGCCCGGCCGGCAGCGGTCAGGCGGTATTGTTGCAAGCGGCTGCTGGGCTTGTCGGGCAGGGTGTATTCGATCAGCCCGGCATCGAGCAGGCGGCGCACGCGGCGATTCAGGGCGCCGCTCACCGCCGGCAGACCGAGCCGGCTGGCCAGTTCGGCCTTGCCCAGCGCGCCGGCGCTCAGGGCTGCCAGCAGGCGCTGCTCCTGCGACTCTGCCCCCGACTCTGCCCCTGACTCTGCCCCTGACTCTGCCCCCGGCTCTGGCTGTGACCGCGCGACAGTCTGGCTGGCCGGCGGCAGCATCACCGTGACCCGAAAGATCGACTCCTCGCGCAGGATCGGGTCCTGCCCGCCGAAGGCGCGGGCGTACTTGAACAGGTTGCGCACGCCGGAGCCCAGCTCCTCGGCCCACTGCATCTCGCGGAACACGCGGGCGATGGCCGGGTTCTTCGGCGAGGGGGCGAAATCGTCGGGGCGCAGCAGACCCAGGCCATGGGGGTTGTTGCTGTTCTCGGTGATCACCCGGTCGCGCTGGATGATCAGCTTGGCCGGGAAGGGGTTGAGGTATTCGCGGTGGATCAGCAGGTTGGCCACCACCTCGCGGAAGATGCGGTCGCGCAGGCTGACGCGCCGGTTGCCCTCCAGATAGAAAGGGTCGGCAATGTGCTTGTTCACGAAGGCCATCAGTCGGTCGTAGCTTTCCAGCAGGTTGGTGCGGATATCGTCGCGGTCGTCGTAGCGGTCGAGGTCATGCACGCGCAGGATGGCGTCGGTGCGATGGTGAGGCACCACGCCCAGCACCACCTCGTCGCGGCCGAACAGCAGGGCGCCGGCCATGGAGATGCCTTCGGTGCCGGTCTGGTAATCGCGCTGGTAGAGGCGGGCGCTCTTCAGCAGCTCCAGGTCGTCCAGCTCGGCCCAGGGGTGGCCGCTGCGTTGCAGGCGCACATTGCGGCGCACCCGCTCGATCAGGTCGTCGCGCAGGTCGCTCAGGCGGATATGGGGAAAGATGCGGTTCTCGCTGTAGCCGACCTGCTTGCGCAGGTACAGCTCGGCCAGCAATTGGCCGTGGCCGGTGATGTCGAAGTCGCCATCCTCGTTGCGGCTGAAGATGCGGTTGTTGCAGCTATGCACCTGGGAGCTTTCCGGCACGCTGAGCACCAGCAGGGTCTGCCCGTCCAGCTCGACCGGCTCGGGCACCAGCGGCATCGGCGGATTGATCTTCTGCGGGTTGTGCAGGGTGTTGGCCAGGTCCCTGCGCATCTGCGCCAGCGCCTCGGGGGCGATGCCGGTCACGCGGCCGTCGTCCGCCGCGCCCAGCACCAGGGTGCCGCCGCGCTGGTTGAGAAAGGCGCAGATGGTCTCGTAGATATCGCGGTTGAGCGCCTCACGGGCACGCTTGAACTCGACGGTCAGCCCTTCGCCAGCGCGCAGCAGTTCGACCAGATGTTCCGGGGTCATGCCTCGGCCCTGCGCTGGCGCCCGCGCCTTGCGGTAGGCTGTTGGGCGGCACGTTCGGCGCGGATGCGCTCCAGCAGCACGCTGGCCGGCTCATCGTCGGGATGCTGCGGCACCAGTTGGCCGGAGAAGGCCTTTTTCAGGATCGACTGGCGCAGCACTTCGGCCTGTTGCAGGGAGGTGGTGAGGGTGTTTTCGAGCTGGTCGAGGTTGGAGAGCTTTTCCTCCAGAGCTTCCACTACCGCATCCTGCTCAAGCGTGTGGCAGTAAGGGAAGGGATAGTTGACCAGTTTCTCACCATTGATGTTCGATTGGTTTACTCCGTCAGTCTTGACCTTGTTGCCGTGCCGCTTGGCAATATGAGAGGCAAGGAAGAGATTGACAAAATTAGCTTTTGCAATCGATTCGATCTGATTGATCCGTATCAGATAGCCTGCAAACAGGGCGGGTTGCTCGGACTTGTAGATGGCCGTCTTTCCCACCAGTTCAGGGCTATTGGTTCTATTGAATAGGACATCGTTGTGGCGAAGTGAGTACTTGGCTATTTCGTCGGCATCATCGGTGTAGACGAGATCTTGCCAGTCGAATCGAGAGTTCTGAATATTGCCCATGCGCAAAACGGCAACCCTTCCTGTTTCGGAAGACTTCGCAGCCGTACCATACTCAACGCCGCAGGTCATATAGCCCAGCCGCCCCCATGCCCAGCCTTCAGGCAACTCCGGCAATTCCGCCAACTCTTCGGCCGTCAGCGCCGGCAGCACCTTTGGAGCCTTGGGCTTGGCCGGCTTGCTGCCGGTCTTGCCAGCGGCTTCCCAAGCCTTCTGCGCGTCCTGCCACTCCTGCAACTGCTGCTGATAACGTGCCTCGCGCTCCTGCTGGATACGCGCCAGCAGCGCTTCGGCGCTTTCCAACTTGTCGGGATTCTGCGCCCGCCATTCGGCGGTCAGCTTGCCCTCGAAGGCGTGCTTGAGCAGGGCCTGGCGGTAGACCTTGAGCTGCTGCTGGGCAGTGCGCAGGTTTTCCACGCCCTTGTCGAGTTCGGAGAACAGTTCGTCCAGCTTGGCGACGATGCGCTGTTGCTCGGCGGCGGGGGGCAGCAAGAACTCAAATGACTCGATGTCACCTGGCCTCACTGCTGGATAAAGGGCGCCCTGGACGCACTGGCACAGCGAATCAATGAACTCTCTGGTCTGGACCAGATTGAATATGTATTTGGGATCGACGTGCCCTGTACGGAGGATATGAAAACCTGTGGAGCCAATGGCCTGATCCAGCTGTTGAGGCACCATGGCTACTGCGTTCAAATTTGGCCGCGTCATGGAGACAAGTACATCGCCGGCCTTCAGGCGCTGCTTGGCACGACTGGGTGCATCTCCAGCTGAAATCTGCTTGGCATCAGTGATTTTCTTGCTGTCACGGTCAATGCTGCTGATGTCAACGTAAGTAAAGACTTCGCCGTCAGCAGGGCCTGTTTTGTTGATGTTCTGGCAGATGACATCCCCAAGCCGAATTTTTACTGCGCCCGCTACCACGTCACTCATCACGCCACCAACGCCTCATTGATCTCATCCAGCACCGCCTCGTAGTCGTCGCCGAACTGCTCGTAGAACTCGCCCAGCCCGCCCGCGCGGTCGAAGGGCGCGAAGTCTAGCGCTTCGGTGTCGATATGTACCGAGCCGGCGATATGGTCGCGGATCATCTGCAGCCACTCCATCTGCTGCTCGTTGAACTTCTCGCCCTTACCGGCGTGGCGCTTGAAGATCCAGCTCTTGAAGTTGCGTGCCACCGTCTCCTCGAAGGGCGTCAGCGTGGCGTCCAGCCCGCACACCCGGCGAATCAGGGCGACCAGCGCGGTGAGGTCGCTGACCGGGTGTTTGCCCTGGTACTCCTCCAGCCGGGCGTAGGCATGCCACACAGGCAGCGGCGCCAGCTTCGGGCGGTCGGCCTTGAGCGCGTCGAGCACCGCGCGCAACTGCTCGAAGGTGACTTCGCGGCGGCGCTGCGGTTCGCTGAAGTAGATGGTCAGCGCATCCAGCTCGTCGCGGTGCGCTTGCAGCCAGGCGGCGAAGTCCTCGGTCTGCTGGCGGGCGACCTCGGCGCAGTCCTCCTGCCAGCCGGCATGCAGAACCTCGTCTAGGGTGTCGTGGTCGATGACCTGCTCGCGCTCGCGGCGAATGCTGTCGATCAGCTCGATCAATTCGCCGTTGAGCACCTTGGCCGCCTCCTTGACCAGCTCGGCCTGGGCCTGGTCGCGCAGCACCTCGCCGGGGTCGGTGCCCACCGGCTGGCCACCCAGCTCCAGGGCGCGGGCCTCGACCAGATCGGCATCGATGGCATTGAACAGCTGGGAGACGATATGGCTGAGTGGCTTGCCGCCGGTATGGGCCTCCAGTTTCTTGTGGTCGGCCGGCTCCAGCTGCTTGGCCAGTCGCGCCAGCCGGCCGGCCAGGGAGCTGACGGTATCGCTGTCGCTGGCGCCCAGCATCACGCCCATGGCGAGATCTTTGAGCGGCACGCTGGGTTTGGTAATCAGTGGCTGGCTGGCGGTCTTCAGCGATTTGGTGACGCCGATGGCATCGACGATGACGTAATGGGTCTTGGCGGTCTTCGCCGCCGAGGAGACCTTCTGCAGGTCGTCCTTGTCGAGCGTGCGGGTGCCGCGGCCCTTCATCTGCTCGAAGTAGTTGCGGCTCTTCACGTCGCGCATGAACAGCAGGCATTCCAGCGGCTTCACGTCGGTGCCGGTGGCGATCATGTCGACGGTGACCGCTATGCGCGGGTTGTATTCGTTGCGGAACTGGGCCAGCACCGACCTGGGGTCTTCGCCCTGTTCGATGATGTTGCCCTCGGTATCCTTGCGCCCATCTGCCACCTTGTAGGTGACCTTCTTGCAGAAGGCGTTGCCCTCGCCGAACTCTTCGCGCACGCACTGGATGATGTCGTCGGCATGGCTGTCGGTCTTGGCGAAGATCAGCGTCTTGGGCGCCTGGAAATGGCCGTCTGCCTCGAAGCGGTCGGGGAAGATCTCCGGCAGCTTGTCGCGGAAGGTGCGGATCACGGTGCGGATCTGGTCGGGGCTGACGATATCGCGGTCGAGCTGCTGGTTGCTGTATGTCTCGTCTTCGTCCTGCTGCTCCCAGCGCTTGCGCCGTGTCGTACGCTCGCGGCGCTCGATCTGCTGCTCGGCCTTGAGCTGGCCGCCCTGCTTGGTGACAGCGGTTTCGATCAGGTAGACCTCGTTGCCGACGTTGACGCCATCGGCGACGGCCTTCTCATGGCTGTAGTCGCTGACCACGTTCTTCTTGAAGAAGCCGTAGGTGCGGTTGTCCGGCGTGGCGGTGAGGCCGATCAGGCTGGCGTCGAAGTAGTCGAGCACTTGCTGCCACAGGTTGTAGATGGAGCGGTGGCATTCGTCGATGAAGATGAAGTCGAAGAACTCCGGCGGAATGGCCGGGTTGTAGACCACCGGCTGCGGTTTCTTCGGCTGGGTCAACTGCTCTGCGGGGCTGAGCTCTTCCAGTGAATCGTCCAGCTCCTCGCCCTTGAGGATGGAGTAGAGGCGCTGGATGGTGCTGACGCAGACCAGGCTGTCCTTGGCGATGTAGGAAGACTTGAGCCGCTGGACCGGATACAGCTCCGTGAACTTGCGGGTGTCGTCGATGGGCAGGTAGCTCATCATCTCCTGCTCGGCCTGTTCACCGAGGTTCTTGGTATCGACCAAGAACAGCACCCGCTTGGCTCCGGCGTACTTCAGCAGGCGGTAGATGGCGGTGATGGCGGTGTAGGTCTTGCCGGCCCCGGTGGCCATCTGGATCAGCGCGCGCGGCTTGTCGGCCTTGAAGGAGTCTTCGAGGTTGCTGATCGCCACTTCCTGGCAGTCGCGCAGGCGCAGCACGCTGGCCGACAGTTTCTGCGGGTTGAGCGGCGGCACGTCTTGGAGGCGCGCGCGCAGCGTGGCGCTCTGGGCGAGCCATTCACGCAGGGTTTCCGGGCGGTGGAAGCTGAAGACTTCGCGAGAGCGCGGCTTGGGATCACGGGCATCGGTGAAGCGGGTGATGACGCCGGTGGCCTCGTACAGGAAGCGCAGCGGCTCGCTGGCCTTGACCCATTTCAGTTGGGCAGTGGCATAGCCCTCGGTCTGGCTCTCGACGGAGGTGATGCGGTGTCCGGCATCCTCGGGTTTCGCCTCGATCACGCCGACCGGCTTGCCCTCGACGAACAGGATGTAGTCGGCTGGGCCAACACTGGTCTGGTATTCGCATACAGCGACACCGATGCCAGCGCTGAAGTCGATTTTCTTCTTGGGTTGCACAACCCAGCCAGCAGCAGCGAGCTGCGCATCGATCTTGTCGCGGGCGAGTTGTTCGGGGTTTTGATTGAGGAGCATCAAGCGGCCTTAACGTCCATATATGATGGCAACATGATAACTCCTTTTAGGTAGCACTCGCCGTCCTCGCAAATTTGCGATCCCCCTGCGCTCTGGTCAGTTTTTGACCACCCCATGCTGGCGCGCATCACACGCAAGGCCAGCCACCTTTTCCACAGCCTTGTTCACCGATTCTGGGGACAACATAGCCAGATATGCAAAAGCAGCAAGCGTGGAGAATTTTGGTTTGTCACCCCACGCAATACGCCAAGAGCGCCCCAGAACCAATCAGCGCCAAAAGGCCTATTGTGCACACGAGAAAATAGGCAACCGCTGTTATTTTACGCTCATTTATCTTTGCCACTGGCAGAGAGTTAAATGTTACTAGCCTACAAACACACCATCCGTACCACCAGGCCAATCTGTCATAAACCAGCTCAACAATTATCCAGAGGGATAGCCTGACCAAGAGGTACAACAAGCTGACGATCTTCTCAAAAACATACTCAAGAGCACTTTCCATGTCAGCATCCCCTCCACCTTTCCATCAATAAATTATGAAAATATTCCAAAAAACGAAATCCACTCAATGAGCTTTTCGTATTTAGAGAAATACGCCTGCCCCATAAAGATTGCCGGAAGCACTAGAACAATCCCCAACAAAAAACCAATTGCCATACCGATTGGCGAGTCCCAAAGCAGCATCACAAAACCGAACAGCAAAAAGATCGCTCCAGTCAATGCATATCCTTTTCTCGTTGCCGCTTGGTCTGGATAACGCTCAAGCCTATTCACTGGCAGAACAACACGAATGAAATGGCGAATCGCTCGGCGGCGGCTACTTGATAGTGACTTCACGGAAAACCACCTTTGTCTCATTATGAGATGAACTATAAACCGTCAGTTTAATCCCTGGTTTATTAATCTCTGCCTGTGCTGCAAGGAGGCTCACCACAATAGCTTTAACGAGACCCTGATCTTGAGTGTTATATAGAAACAGACAAGTAACCTCTCTACCGCAATCGTTCCAAAATGGCCCTTCAGAGGCTTGCGCCTTTCCCGATATAACTCGGTACGCTTCAATGGCCTTGCGTGCGGCATTGCCATAAATATGACCTTCCTCGCGGAAAGGCTCACCGCATCCATAAATAGAGGTAACAACCAAGCCAAAGATTATTTTGGTTCGAATTCTCATGCCCTGACTACTCCAGCCCAATTTAAACTTTTAAGCACTTACTTCGTGCGCACTCGTAATTAATCACTCACTACGCGACACAGCCAAGCCAAAACACTGTGGCAAAGCTATACAGTTAGCTCCTTCTCTTCGAAATGAAGTAAGCGCATGGCATGAGAACCAAAGAAATGGCCACCTCTATTACAAGGACGCTAACGATTGCAAAGCCACCTCCCGGCTGAAATATCAGAACCATAAAAAGCAATATAAAAAGCAGTACCACAACTAAACAGGTTCCCGTAAGCAGAGCGCTCTTAGTTATATAGGCGCATCCATAAATCAGTGCCCCCGGCGTTACCATGAGCGCTACGCCTCCAAGAATGCTCAAGATATCATCGAAAGAGCCAACTCTGGTTGACGGAGACTTAAACAGCGCGGTTGCAACTGGCAAAATCAATGAAAGCAGAAATAAGTAACTTGCAGTCCTTACCATATCAGTCATCCGCTTCACGACCCAGTTTCACACCAAAACATTCTTGCCACTCTCAGCAAGCTGCTGCTCATACATTACCCGGTTCACCAAACACCAAGCCGCCCGGTAGCCATGAATATAATCGAAGCGCTTACCAAAAGGATCGATCAGGTAAAAGGGATGCTCCTTGAAGCGCAAACCCCCAGACGAATATTTTTCGCTGTGAATCCAGATCGTGTCATTGATAGTGGATATGGAACCCAAATCGCTCCAGGCGTAATTAGCCCCAGCACAAAAAATTCCCTCCGGTTTTATCTTGAACAACTCCATGAGTTTACCTGGTGCGATTTGCGAACAACCGTATGCAGTTCCCTCGGGAATTATCGGGGGCCAGAGTCTGCCGGGTGCCACTTCGCGGAATTCCATGTTAGAGCTCTCCTTCGATAAGTCTGGAGTTGGGCCGGCCAGCCCGCTGTACATGGGCCGTGCTGTCCCTGCTTCACCTGGCAACATGCCAAGCACCGCCACGCACGATAGCAGAGCCAACCAGCCCGCAAAGGCCCCGTGAGGCGCCAGCAAGATCGGCTCCCTGCCTGCCTACGAACAGCCTGCTGGGATGGCCCCAAGCACATCCCCTTGCCCGAGGTGCCCACCAGGCCATCCGTACCAGCCGACCCGCTCGGTCCTCCGTCTTCATGCTCTGGGCCAAGGACGAGACTGGAGAGTTTCACCTTCGCCATTCGGTTCGGTGGGCTCGATCTCATCTGCTCGAACTGCCACCCGCCAACCACCAACCACTCTGATTCTGTCCAGCCAGCCCCAGCAGATTTTCTCCTCTCGAATCCGGCCCCTTCCGCCAGGCAAAAATCCCGCTGCCAGACCATCGCTCTGCCCCTGGGGATGCCCCTCCGAAGTTACCCGATGCCGGGCAAACCTCCGCTGCGCGACACAGTGGTCTCCGACCCGCTTCGCGACACAAAATCAGCCGAAGTAGCTGACTACACATAAACTAATTATGTAAGTCTGGTGGCTCACTTACATATAGGGAAATCAGCGTTTTCAGCTGTCATGGCGCCAATCAGTGAAAACCGCCCGTCTAATCAGTGAAAGCCGCGTGGTTACTGGCTTTCAGCAATTTCGACGGGGGCATTGCCGGGTTTTGATGAGCCAATCAGTGAAAACGGTCAGCTCCAATCAGTGAAAGCCCCGGCCAATCAGTGAAAACCGCCCGTCTAATCAGTGAAAGCCGCATGGCTCCTGGCTTTCAGCAATTTCGACGGGGGCATTGCCGGGTTTTGATGAGCCAATCAGTGAAAACGGTCAGCTCCAATCAGTGAAAGCCCCGGCCAATCAGTGAAAACAGCCAGCTCCAATCAGTGAAAGCCGCGTGGTTACTGGCTTTCACTGATTGGAACTCTCACACAACCTCACTCTGTGTCAGGTCATCGAAGGCCAGGACTCTCTGGTAGCGCCCCGCCCATGCCAAGGTGCTTCTGCGCATGGCTCGGTTCTCCGCGGCCAGCTGGCGCAGCTCGGCCAGCCGGCTTTCATAGCTCCTCACGAGCCGATTGAGCTGGCCTTTCACGAATCTGAACGCCCCAGTCGGATACTTGTGGCCCAACCCTTTCGGGATCGTTCGCGTCACGATTTTCCCCTTCTCATCGTCCAGGCCGGGATGCACTCGAGCCCAGTAGAAGCTGCAGGCATTGGGGCTGGTTTGCCGGATAGAGATCACCACCGGCACATGCGTTTTCTGCACCTCGGCCAGCAGCTGCCTGGCCTGCTCGAAATACTGATCGGCCAGACGCCTGGCCTGCTCCACGATGTCCTGGTAGGCGGCATCGAGGAATTCAACGGACTGCTCGGTAACGCGCTCGGTATCGATCATTGGTCATCTCCCATATGGCTGGGAGGCATTGTCGGAAAGGCCGGCGATTTTGTGTGGCCCTTTCAAGCCAAAAAGTGGCTTGAAAGGGCCACACAAACCCCGCTCCGATGTGGATCATCGCAAGTGCGTCGTCATTCCAGGGCCATTTGGCAACCGTCTGGTGCTCGAACTTGCCCGGGCAACGGAAAGAGTCTGCTTGCCGTACCCCTCGTCGTCATTTGAAGGCCGTTTGGCAACCGTTTGATGCCGGCAAGGCGACTTGGGATTGGCGAAGGCTCCCTTAGCATGAACCCGTCGTCATTTGAGGGCCGTTTGGCAACCGTTTGATGCCGGCAAGGCGACTTGGGATTGGCGAAGGCCCCCTTAGCATGACCCGCGTCGTCATCTGAGGGCCGTTTGGCAACCGTTTGATGCCGGCAAAGCGACTTGGGATTGGCGAAGGCCTCCTTAGCATGATTCTCGTCGTCATTTGACCGCCGCCTGGTGTGCAGGCGTTGCACCTTACCGAATCAAGGAGTGTTTTCATGAGCAAGAAAGTCGGACTGGATATTGGCTATAGCAACGTGATCGCCGTCTACAGCGGCGATTCCGGTCAGCCCGAATCCCTGGTGAGGCCGGCCCGCGCCACGCTGCTGAGCGCCCTGCCCAGGGATAGCGGCCTGCGCGCCGGCGAAGTCATCGTGGAGGTGGACGGGCAGCCGTGGGTCGCCTTTGCCGGCCCCGGCCGCTCGGGCGATCGGGAGCTGCACAAGGATTACACCGCCTCCGAGTCCTATCAGGCCCTGTTCAAGGGGGCGCTCCTCAATGCCGCCGGCGACAGTGAGGTAATAGAAACACTGGTTACTGGACTGCCGGTTTCCCAATTCCACGACAAAAGTTATGTTCGAGCCCTTAAAGAGCGAATGACCGGGCGCCACCGGATCAGTCCGA